>ERZ772820.198-NODE-198-length-64444-cov-44.435975_pt1 | contig 64444 bp, 67 predicted proteins | sample MGYA00511377_ERZ772820 | MGnify/ENA primary metagenome ERZ772820 (study PRJEB29015, sample SAMEA2737684) | human gut metagenome | biome: human gut; feature: human-associated habitat; material: faeces | place: China | collected 2012 ... | reverse complement strand
CACAAAAGCAAAATGCCCGTAGAGCCTATAAAATAAGGCTTTGCGGACATTTAAGGAGATATAAAAAGATAGTCAAAAAGACATATATAATTTTAAATAAATAAATCATAATAACAGCATAATGCTTAATTTGCGAGAGAATAAATATTTTGCAGAAATTTTGAAAACATATGCAAATTTTTGTGTAAGTTGATTGATTTTTTTAAAAAAATATGTTATAGTCTAAGAATAGATAACAAAACAGCGGATTTTATTAAAAATATTTTATATACATTTAGCAAAGGAGGATATGAATGGCAAAGGATATGCTGGAGGCTGTATATCAAGCCGAGGAGGAATGTAAACAGCGTGAAACCAATGCAAAGGCTAAGTCTGCACAAAGAATAGAGCAGGCAAAAGCCGAGGCGGCGCAGGCGGTACTTCTGGCAAAGGAAAATGCTCAGAAAAGCGCCGGGGTTCTTTTTGAAAAAACTATGAGCGAGAACAGACAGGAGCTTAAATCAGCCTGCGAAAAGGCTGATTTTGATTGCGAAATACTCTCGCAAACCGCAGACAAAAACCGCAGTCGTGTAATAGACGAGGCTATTAAAATACTTGCTTTATAGCTAAAAAAGCGTGGTGATAAACATTGGCAAAACTTAAAATGAAGTCGGTTCAGATTATTGCCCTGCGGCAGGACAGAAAGCGACTTCTCGAACATTTGCAGGATTCGGAACTGATGCAGATTGAAAAAACCGGAACCTGTAAAAAAGGGTACGGCAAAATTGATATGACCTCACAAATTCAGATTTTTGAGAGGAATGTTAATCTGAGCGAAAACGCTTTGAAAATTCTCGACAGATATTCTCCCGAAAAGAAAAGTATTCTTTCGGCTTTCAGCGGCAGACGAGAGATTGACCCGGACGAAATCGGAGTTATAGCCTCTCACGCAGGAGAAGTGATTGATGTATGCAACAGAATTTGCGAGCTTAACAAGAAAATTGCCGACAACGAGGCTGAGCGAATACGAATAAAAACCGCCCTTGCTCAGCTTGAGCCTTGGAAAAATCTTGACATACCCATAAATACGCAGGACACAAAGACGACCGCTGTATTTATCGGCACAATTCAAAAGGAATACAACGAGGTATCGCTTTCAAAGGCGCTTGCCGGGATTGCTCCAAAGCTTGACTTCGACATTGAAATTGAATTTGCAGGCGAGGGTCTTACCTGCCTTGTGCTGTTTGCCCCCGTTGCACAAAGGGAGCTTGCGGAAAGCACACTTCGTGACATTGGGTTTGCCAAGCCGATTACAAGCGGAAATCTTACACCGCTTGCCGAAACAAAACGGCTGACGGAGCAAAAACAAAAGCTGAGCGAAAGCAGTGAAAACGCAAAGAAAGAGATAATTTCTTTTGCAGACAGGCGCAAGAAAATTAAAGACACGCAGGATTACTTCAGAATAAGAGCCGACAAGTATGCCGTTATCGGCGAGCTTTGGCACTCACGAAATGTATTTGTCATTACGGGATATATTCCTGAGGAGGACTGTCAAAAATTGGAAAGGCTTTGCGAAAGGGTTTCCTCCTGCTATATAGAATTTGGCGAGGCTGACGAGGAAAAAGCACCTGTAAAGCTGAAAAACAACCGCTTTGCCGCTCCTGCGCAGAGCATTGTCAATATGTACTCTCCACCGTCACACTATGACATTGACCCTACCCCACTGCTTGCGTTTTTCTTTTACTTTTTCTTTGGAATGATGTTCTCGGACGCAGGCTACGGACTTCTCATGGTGATAGGCACGGCACTTGCAATTAAAATTTTTAAACCCGACACCCAAATGAAAAACAGCCTTAAACTCTTTCAGTATTGCGGAGTTTCCACCTTTATATGGGGACTTATTTTTGCAAGTTTCTTTGGTGACGCTCCCGCCACTCTCTACAACTACTTTACCGGCGGAAATATTACAATGAAAGAGATTTTCCCATGGCCCACCATTGACCCGCAAAAGGACGCACTTATGCTTATGATAATCTCCATAGCGTTCGGACTTGTTCACATTCTCGTGGGTATGGGCTGTAAATTCTATGTCTGCCTTAAGCACAAGGATTACGGCGGCGCATTCTTTGATACAGGCTTGTGGATGCTTATGCTCGCAGGCTTTGCCGTTCTCGCTGTGGGTATGGCAGTGGGTCAAACCCTCATTTACATTGGCGCAGGCATTGCCATTGCTTGTGCTGTGGGACTTGTGCTTACTCAGGGCAGGCACAAAAAAGGGTTCGGCAAGGTTATAGGCGGACTTGCTTCCTTGTATGACATTACGGGTTACATCAGCGACCTGTTAAGCTACTCAAGACTTCTTGCGCTCGGACTTACAACGGGCGTTATGGCGCAGGTGTTCAATATGCTGTCAACTATGTTTGGCAAAAGCTGGTTTGGCATTATTTTACTGATTATTGTGTTCGTGATAGGACACGCAATAAATATCGGACTAAACGCACTCGGTTCGTATGTTCACACAATGCGACTCCAGTATGTTGAAATGTTCGGAAAATTTTACGAGGGCGGCGGCAAGGAATTCAAGCCGTTTAAGCTCAACAGCAAATATATAAAAATCAAGGAGGATAAATCAAAATGAATGGAATATTTTTCGCACTTTTAGGCGCATCAACAGCAACAGCACTTGCAGGAGTAGGCTCGGCAAAGGGTGTAGGCTCTGCCGCACAAGCCGCAATGGGAGTTCTCTCCGAGGACTCGTCAAAGTTCGGTAAAATGCTCGTGCTCACACTTCTCCCGGGTACTCAGGGACTTTACGGCTTTATCGTAGGCTTTCTTATTCTTGTAAGCGGCGGTGTTCTCGGCGGCGATATGCCAACCCTCGGTCAGGGACTTGCCTACTTTGCCGCATCTCTTGCTATCGGCATCGGCGGTATGATTTCAGGCTTTGCTCAGGGCAAGGCTGCCGTATCGGGTATTGCACTCAGCGCAAAAGATGACTCCAACTTCTCAAAGGCTATGGTTTCCGTAACCCTCGTTGAGATTTACGCTCTTCTTTCGTTTATAGTTTCACTCCTCGTTGTTATTACTGTTCCAAGCCTTAATATTTAACAGCGATATGATTATTACGATAGAAAGGTGGAATCACTTTGAACAGCGGTGACAAAATTTTAAATCGCATAAAACTTGACTGTGACGCAAGGATTAGCGAAATTAATGCCGAAACAGATAAAAAATGCGCACAGACAGCGGCGCAGGCAAAGCTCGATTCCGATAAGATTTCTGCTGAAATTGCCGACAAAGCACAACTAAAGGTCAAGCAAATGAGGGCGGCGTCCAAAAGCCGCTGCGAGCTTGAAACACGCAATGCCTTTCTGAAAAGGCGGCGTGAGGAGATTGACAAAACATACAATGAAATTTTAAATAAAATTAACAATCTTTCAGATGAGGAATACTTTGAACAGATTTACACATTTGCCAAAAAGCTCAGCGGCAAAAGCGGAGTTGTAATGCTCGGCAAAAGGGATTTAAACCGACTTCCCAAGAATTTTATCGCAAGGCTTGCAGACTGCGGCATAAAGGCAGAGCTTTGCCCCACTCCCTGCGACATTGAAAGCGGCTTTATTCTCAAATGCGGTGACATTGAAGAGAATATGGATTTCTCGGCGATTTTGTCTGAAAAACGGGATATTATCGAGGATTTTATAAATCAAGAGCTGTTTAAGGCATAAGGAGGGTAAGGATGGCATTATCTTATGAATTTTCCATCGGCTCCGTCCGTACAAAAGAAAAAAATCTGTTTACAAACGGCGACATTGAGCATATGCTTGCCTGCGAAAGCGAGGGCGGGCTTTGCCGATACCTGAGCGACAAGGGATACGGTGACGGCAGCGACATTGAGGAAATTTTAAAGTCGCACAGCCAAAGCGTGTGGGACTATATAAGGCGAACCGCACCCGACTTTGCGGTATTCACTCCGTTTTTGTATCTTAACGATGTTCACAACATTAAGGCGGTTTTAAAGGGTACGCTTTCGGGCAGAGGGTATGCGCATCTCATTACAGAGCCGAGTGTTTTTTCGGCTGACACACTCACAACCGCAGTTGAGAACAGGAAGTTTTCGCTCCTCGGCGAGGATTTAAGCGCCCCTGCCGACAAAGCCTATGAGGTACTCGCACATACGGGGGACGCAAGGCTCAGTGACGCAATTCTTGATAAGGCATTTATGGAGCTTATCATCAGGACGGCGGAAAAATCGGGCAGCGAATTTATGGCTCAATATTTTAAAACAACCGTTTTCTACAACAATGTAAAAATAGCCATAAGAGGAGCTAAAGCGGACTGCGACAGAGATTTTTTTAAAAATGCAATATGCGGGGTGCAGGATTTCCCTCGCACAAAGGTTATAGACGCAAGCGTAAAGGGAGTGGAGCCGTTGCTCGATGTTCTGAGTAAAATTTCTGCATACGGCTGCAGCAAGGCGGCAGAGGAATACAAGCACTCGCCGTCAGCCTTTGAACGATTTGCAGACAACACGCTTATGAGCCTTACAAAAGAAAAATGCAAAGTAAGCGGTGACGGCGCAGACCCCATAACGGGATATCTGATTGCGAATGAAACCGAAAAAAAGGTAATTCACATCATAGCAAGCGGTATACGCACCAAAACCGACTATCAGACTATAAAAGAAAGGCTGCGTGAGGTTTATGGCTAAAAACATTGCCGTTATAGGCGACAGCGAAAGCATTAAGGGCTTTGCGGCAATCGGTATGGATATTTATTCTTGCGATGACAGCGAAAACGCTCCGCAGCTTTTCAGAAAGATTGCTGACGGTGACAACTATGCGGTAATTTTCATTACCGAAGAAATGTTTGAACTTGTTGAAAAAGAGCGCAAAAGATATGAAGAAAAAATGCTGCCTGCCGTTATCCCTATCCCCGGTGTGAGGGGCAATACGGGCATAGGCACAAAGAGGCTGTCGTCTTTTGTAGAAAAGGCAGTCGGTTCGGACATTATCTTCAATGATTGAGGTGTAAATTTTGAAATCAGGAATTATAACTAAGGTGGCAGGCCCTTTGGTAATTGCCGAGGGTATGCGTGACGCCGATATGTTTGATGTTGTGCGTGTAAGCAGTCAGCGACTTATCGGCGAAATAATAGAAATGCATGGCGACAAAGCGTCAATTCAGGTGTACGAGGAAACTTCGGGACTTGGCCCGGGCGAGGCAGTGGAGTCCACAGGCGCTCCGCTTTCGGTTGAATTGGGGCCGGGACTTATCGGCTCGATTTATGACGGTATTCAGCGACCGCTAAACGAAATTATGAAGATTGCAGGCACTAACCTCAAACGAGGTGTAGAGGTTGCGTCACTCGACCATAAAAAGAAATGGCACTTTACTCCGCTTGTGAAAAAGGGCGACAAGGTTGTGGCAGGCGACACACTCGGTACAGTACAGGAAACTCACGCTGTACTGCACAAAATACTTGTGCCAAACAAGGTAAGCGGTGTGGTGGAAAGCATAAGCGAGGGCGACTTTACGATAGACGAAACGGTTGCCGTTCTTAAAACAGACAAGGGCGCTACTGATGTGACAATGTGCCAGAAATGGCCTGTTCGTGTGGGCAGACCGTACAAGAGAAAGCTCTCGCCCGATATTCTCCTTACAACGGGACAAAGACCGATAGATACACTCTTCCCACTTGCAAAGGGCGGTGTGGCGGCTGTACCGGGGCCTTTCGGCTCAGGCAAAACGGTGGTTCAGCACCAGCTTGCAAAATGGGCGGCGGCAGATATTATCGTATATATCGGCTGCGGCGAGCGTGGCAACGAAATGACGGATGTACTGAACGAATTTCCCGAACTGAAAGACCCACGCACAGGCAACTCGCTTATGGAGAGGACGGTGCTGATTGCAAACACCTCGGATATGCCGGTTGCGGCTCGTGAGGCATCCATTTATACAGGCATAACCATTGCGGAGTATTTTCGTGATATGGGATACACAGTTGCGCTTATGGCGGACTCAACCTCTCGCTGGGCAGAGGCACTCAGAGAAATGTCGGGCAGACTTGAAGAAATGCCGGGTGAGGAGGGCTACCCTGCTTATCTTGGCAGCCGACTTGCTCAGTTTTACGAAAGAGCAGGCAGAGTTATTGTAAACGGCAGTGATGACACAGAGGGAGCACTTTCGGTTATAGGTGCGGTGTCGCCTCCGGGTGGTGATATTTCAGAGCCTGTATCGCAGGCAACGCTTAGAATTGTTAAGGTGTTCTGGGGACTTGACGCAAACCTTGCGTACAAAAGACACTTCCCCGCTATAAACTGGCTTACAAGCTATTCGCTTTATACGGATCAGCTTGCCGACTGGTTCGCTAAAAATGCCGCTCCCGACTTTATGGAGCTGCGTGGCAGAATAATGTCGCTTTTGCAGGAGGAGAGCGAGCTTCAGGAAATCGTAAACCTTGTTGGTATGGACGCACTCTCTGCTCCCGACCGACTTAAACTCGAAACCTCAAGGTCTATCAGAGAGGACTACCTGCACCAGAATGCCTTTGACCCGACCGACACCTACACCTCGCTTAACAAGCAGGTGCTTATGATGAGGGCAATTCTCACCTACTATGACAAGGCAAGAGAGGCGCTTGCAAACGGCGGCGACATTGAAATGCTTGTTAATCTGCCCGTTCGTGAGCGCATAGGCAGATATAAATATGAGCCTGAGGACAAGGTTCACGACGAATTTGAATTTATTAAGGCTCAGCTTGAGGCCGAAATTAAGGAAGTTCTTGAAAGGAGTGAGGACTGATGCCAAAGGAATACCGCACAATACGAGAGGTTGCAGGCCCACTTATGATGGTAAGCGATGTTGAGGGCGTAACATATGATGAGCTTGGCGAAATTGAACTGCCAAACGGAGAAACCCGCCGCTGTAAGGTGCTTGAGGTGGACGGCACAAACGCACTCGTTCAGCTTTTTGAATCCGCCGCAGGCATTAACCTTGCCAATTCAAAGGTGAGATTTTTAGGCAGGTCTATGGAGCTGCCCGTTTCTCCCGATATGCTTTCAAGAGTTTTTGACGGACTTGGAAATCCGATAGACGGCGGCCCTGCGCTCATTCCCGAAAAAAGGCTCGACATAAACGGCACACCCATGAACCCTGCCGCAAGAAACTATCCGCAGGAGTTCATTCAAACGGGAATTTCTGCCATTGACGGACTTAACACCCTTGTACGAGGACAAAAGCTGCCGATTTTCTCGGCATCGGGTCTGCCCCACGCTCAGCTTGCCGCTCAGATTGCAAGACAAGCTGCCGTAAGAGGCAAAGACGAGCAGTTCGCCGTAGTGTTTGCCGCAATGGGCATTACCTTTGAGGAGTCCGACTACTTTGTGCAGTCCTTTAAAGAAACGGGAGCGATAGACAGAACGGTAATGTTTGTAAACCTTGCAAACGACCCTGCCATTGAGCGTATAGCAACTCCGAAAATGGCGCTTACCGCCGCAGAATATCTGGCATTTGACAGGGGTATGCATGTACTTGTAATAATGACCGACATTACAAACTATGCCGACGCACTCAGAGAGGTTTCGGCGGCACGCAAAGAAGTGCCGGGCAGACGAGGCTACCCCGGATATATGTATACAGACCTTGCCACCCTGTACGAGAGAGCAGGCAGATTAAAGGGCAAGGAGGGTTCAATCACACTTATTCCTATTCTTACAATGCCGGAGGATGACAAAACTCACCCTATCCCCGACCTTACGGGATACATTACAGAGGGACAGATTATTCTTTCTCGTGAGCTTTACAGAAAGGGAATTACTCCGCCTATTGATGTTCTTCCGTCACTTTCAAGACTAAAGGACAAGGGCATTGGCCCTGACAGAACCCGTAAAGACCATGCGGCAACCATGAACCAGCTTTTTGCCGCATATGCACGAGGAAAAGACGCAAGAGAGCTTATGGTTATTCTCGGCGAGGCGGCGCTTACGGATATGGATAAAAAGTATGCCGAATTTGCCGAGGCATTTGAGAGAGAGTATGTGTCGCAAGGCTATGACACCAACCGCTCGATTGAAGAAACGCTTGATATTGGCTGGAAACTTTTGCATATTCTGCCGAGGAGCGAGCTAAAGCGAATAAAGGACGATATGCTCGATGAATTTTACGGAAAAGAATGACGCATTGAAGGTGTTTACAGATGGCAGTTTTAAATGTTAATCCCACCCGAATGCAGCTTAGCAAGCTGAAAAAGCAGCTTGCAACGGCTACTCGTGGTCATAAAATGTTAAAAGACAAGCGTGACGAGCTGATGCGCCGTTTTCTTGACCTTGTAAAGGAGAACAAGGCTCTCAGAGAAAAGATAGAAAACGAGCTTGCTGAGTGCGGCAACCACTTTGTGAACGCAAGTGCGGTTATGTCTAAAGAGGCGCTTGACGCCGCATTGATGTCGCCAAAGCAGAGAATAAACCTTGAAATTTCATCAAAAAATGTAATGAGCGTGGATATTCCGCAGTTTACCACAAGCACACGAACGAGCAGCGAGGGAGATATTTTCCCCTATGGCTTTGCTTTTACTTCGTTTGAGCTTGACGATGCGGTAATGAGCCTGAACGACCTATTGCCCGACCTTATTCGTTTGGCAGAGATTGAAAAAAGCTGCGAGCTGATGTCGGCAGAGATTGAAAAAACACGCCGCCGAGTAAACTCGCTTGAGCATGTTATGATACCGAGGTATCAGGAAACGATAAAGTATATTTCAATGAAGCTTGAGGAAAACGACCGCAGCAGCCGAACAAGGCTTATGAAAGTAAAAGATATGCTGCTCGATAAGGCGCACCACTATTCAGAACATTAGAATTTACAACAATAAACCGCACTTATGTAATTGCATAGGTGCGGTTTGGTCTTTGATGAATTAATGCGCAAAGCATAGTTTTATAAAATATTTTACACTTAACATTGTGTAATAACAAAATAAAAGCCAGGCATTACAAAACTTTCTGCAATGTTTGGCTTTTATGTTATGTCAGCAAAAATCTGTTTACCTGTATAGTGCAAATTCGGTACGCTTTTTCATATCCTTTGCTCTTTCGTCCGAAACATAAATTCGTGAGCGTATTTTTGCCACGCAGTCATCATTGCAGGCATCAACAAACACGCTGAATACATTTGATTCATCTCTGAGAATGTAGTCGGCACATTTGCCGAGGATTAACCGCTTACATTAGGCGAGGTTGAAAATCCGTTTAAATCAACATTCATAATGCTTTTTATGGTGTTGATAGCCGCAAGTCCGTCTGCGCCTACCTCCTCAAAAAGAGAGGCAAGTTTTGTCCACTCGTCTTCGTTACTGCCCATAATTGAGGCAATAATTACCTTTGTGGGATAATTTTCCTTTAGCTTTCTGAAAAAATCAAGGTTTTCTTCAAGAGAATAGGTTGATATGTTCAATATTTTTAAAGCCTACAAAAGCCGTATCTTCCTTGTCAAGTTCAGCAAATCGGGGAGAAACCTCGTTTGGAGTAAACATACCTATTGTTTTAAACGCTACTCCTGCCCAGCCCTCGTCAAAAGCCTTGGCTACCATTTCGTAATTACTGCCGACTACCGAGGACGAAAGGAAAAACGGATTTTCACACCTTACTCCGCAAAGGTCTGTGCTCAAGCACAATGCGTAAAACGGCAGCTATGTTTTGCCGACATTATTTTGTATGTTTTTATTTACAACAGACAACTTGCGCATAATATTGCCGTTACTTAACGACATTTTACTATGTTTTGCATACAAAAAATTACGAACCTGTTTATCAGCTAAAAACAAGTCCGTAATTTTAAAAATCAAATCAGATTATAAATTGTTTTCTTTTGTCTTTCTTCTCTTATGCTTTTTCTCTGTGAGGGGAGTCATACTCTTGGCACAAATAAGCATTGTGGAAGAATTGTGGAGCAATGCCGACATTGACGGAGAGATAAGGCCCAAAAAGCCCGATGCCATTAATGCCGAATTAAAGCCGACGATAAATCTGTAATTTCGGTTAATTCTGTCCATTAAGGCTGTACTTATGGTTCTGATTCTTGCAAGCTCTGTAAGGTCTGTACCCTTGATTGTAATGTCTGCGGTTTCCCTTGCAATATCCGAGGCATCTCGCATAGCAACCGATACATTCGCCGCCGCAAGTGCAGGGGTGTCGTTGATACCGTCACCAACCATAATTACGCCCTTGCCGCTCTTTTTAAGCTCCTCAACATACTTATGCTTGTCCTCAGGCAAAACCTGACATCTGTATTCTGTAATGCCGAGCATTTCTGCGGTCATTTGTGCGGCTTTCTGGCTGTCGCCCGTAAGCATAATAACCCTTTCTATGCCCTGATTTCTGAGCATTTCAATGGCTTTTGCCGCCTCTGCCCGTGGTGGGTCGCTAATGCACAACGCACCCACAAGCTCGCCGCCTATGGCAAGATAAAGCACCGAGCAAGCGCCCGACTTTTCATCAATAATATTCTGCTGTTCCTCAGTTACGGTAATCTGCTCGTCCTCAACCACAAAGTGCTTGCTGCCGATTACTGTCTTTTTGCCATGGAGTGAAGTGGCTATTCCGTGAGCTACAATATATTCAACATCTGTATGCTCTTCTATGTGAGAAAGTCCTCTTTCGCTTGCGGCATTTACAACGGCATTTGCCACGCTATGCGGAAAATGCTCCTCAAGGCAAGCGGCTATTGTGAGAATTTCGTCCTCCGAATAATCGCTGAAAGAAATTACCTTTTCGAGTTTTGGCTCTGCGTTTGTGAGCGTACCTGTTTTGTCAAAAACAATGGTGTCGGCGTGAGCGTAAGCCTCAAGATACTTGCCGCCCTTTACTGTAATATCGTGGTCGGCAGCCTCTTTTATCGCCGAGATTACGGCTATCGGAGTAGACAGCTTAATTGCACACGAATAGTCTACCATAAGCAAGGATACCGCCTTGGTAATATTCCTTGTGAGAATTAATGTTGCCAAAAATCCCAAAAAGCTGAACGGCACAATGCGGTCTGCCAAGGTTTCGGCTCTGCTCTGCACTCCTGCCTTTAGATTTTCGGAATTATCAATAAGCTCAATAATCCTGCTGATTTTTGTGTTTGACGATAGCGCCTTTACATTAACAACAATGTTGCCGTCCTCAACCACAGTGCCGGCAAATACGGTTATTCCCTCTCGCTTGGCAACAGGCAGAGGCTCGCCTGTCATAGACGCCTCGTTTACGGTTGCCTCGCCCGACACAACAACACCGTCAACAGGGATAACATTGCCTGTCTGCACTCTGATATTGTCGCCCTCCGAAAGCTCGGAAATAGGAATAAGCACATCCGAATTATCGGCGGTTACAAGCCACACCTTGTCGGTTTTAATTGCAAGGCTGTCGGTAAGCACAGCCTTTGTGCGAGCGTGGGTATAATCCTCAAGCATACCCGATACCGAAAGCAAGAACATAATAGTGCCTGCGGTCTTAAAGTTTCTTTGCAGCAGGCAGGTTGCAATAGACGCACCGTCAAGCACATCTACATTGAGCTTGCAGTTCCACAAAGCCTTTAAGCCTTTCTTTATGTATCGGATACTTCTGTAAATTGTAATTACAGTTCTGATTGGTGCAGGCAAAATTAAATATTGCAAAAATCTTTTTGCAATGCACGAAATCAGATTTGTTTTAAAATTATTGTCAATATCCTTAACGCTGACAGTTTTCTTTGCCTTTACAGGCACAAGCGAACTGCGCTCTATTGAGGCAACCACATTGATTACATTCTGACGATAACCGCTGCTGTACATAACAAGGATACCGCCGTTTTCGGCATTTACCTCAACCTTTTTTACATAGCTTTTTTCAATTAATAAATTATAAATATAACCCTCATACGCCTTATCAAAAGCATATGCGCCGCAACGAAATCTGATTCGCTGCGGCTTATCATACACAATAGAATATTTCATTATTCTTCAACTTCTGTTTCAGTTTCTTCTGCAATGCCTGCCTCGGTCTTTGCGTCGTAGCAAAGGTCGGCTGCCTCATCCTTCATACTCTGTAACTTAGCTTTTGCGTCCTTCTGGAGCTTCATACCCTTGGCAAGACCTGTTACTGCTGCGCTGCGAGTCTTTGGTGAAGTAAATACTTTTTTACCAACGATAACTGCTGCCGCACCTGCAACAACACACCATAATTTTTCATTTTTTAAAAAATTCTTCATAACTGTTCCTCCTAAGATTTTGATAATTATATTATACTCATTTGTCGAAATTTGTCAATAATACAGACGAAAAATCATCTGTCTTTTGTAGACTATCCCAAGCTGACATCTAAAATCATCATAATTACAAACCCAACGGCAACACCTATTGTGCCGACATTTGAGTGGTTTCCGCTTTGCGATTCGGGAATAAGCTCCTCTGTAACAACATAAATCATTGCTCCTGCCGCAAATGACAAAAGATACGGCAATATTTGCGTTACAATTCCTGCAAAAATCAGTGTAATTATCGCACCAATCGGTTCAACAACACCCGAAATCACACCGTAATAAAACGATTTTATTTTGGAACAGCCGCCGTCCTTGAGCGGCAAAGATATTATTGCGCCCTCGGGGAAATTTTGAATTGCAATTCCTACGGCAAGCGAGATTGCGCCCGCAACGGATATGCCTGTATTCTCGGTAAGTGCTCCTGCAAGCGTTACGCCCACCGCCATACCCTCCGGAATGTTGTGCAGGGTAACCGCAAGCACAAGCATGGTGTTTTTGGAAAGCCTTGTTTTTACGCCCTCGGGTTTGTCGCTGTTTAAATGCAAATGCGGAATTACGCTGTCGAGCAAAAGCAGGAAAACTATGCCGAGCAAAAAGCCGATTGCAGACGGCAGCCACGCAACTGTATTTTGCTTTTCCGCCATTTCTATTGACGGAATTATCAGCGACCATACAGACGCCGCTATCATAACGCCTGAGGCAAATCCGAGCAAGAATTTTTGGAATTTCTCGTTGATTTTATTTTTGGTAAAGAAAACCATTGCAGAACCCAAGGAAGTGCCCAAAAACGGAATTAAGAGTATTGCTGTTTCTTGTAAAAGCATTTTTCACCGCCTTTCACCTAATTTTATGCTAAAAGATAAGCGAATATCTTTTATTGCTAAATTTTCCGGCCTGCCGCCTGCTGACGGGCATTAACAAAGCTCCTGTAAATGCCGCCCTCCTGCATAAGCTGAGTGTGTGTGCCGAGCTGAGCGATTTTGCCGTTTTCCACAACTGCAATCTGGTCTGCGTTGCGAACGGTTTTTAGCCTATGCGCAATCATAATGATTGTTTAAGGCTTTGGTTTTTTCGACCGCATTTTTAAAGTTTTCTTCATAGCCGATAAACATTCCAAAGGTTGAGCAAAAGCCGAGCACAACGGTTACAAGCGAAAGCAGTGCCATTCGCCAGTCAATTACAAACAAATATACAAGCACCGCAACGGGCGGAATCAGATTGGAAGTAAATTCGGGCAGAATATGCGCAAGCGTGGTTTCTATGCTGTCAATCCGCTCCACCATAATGTTTTAAAGAGTACCCGATGAGGTGTCTTTAACATATCCGAGTGGCACACGAGAGAGCTTGTCGCAGGTTTCCTTGCGGATTTGTCCGAGCACGCCGAAAGTAGCCTTGTGCGAAAATGCCGTTGAAACTGAATGAAAAATCTCAGCTATAACAAACGAGCCTGCAATCATTGCAATTTCAATAAGATAGGTTTTTAGGCCTTTTTCACCGTTTATCAGCCTGTTGATAACATCGCCGATGATAAAAAACGGTATCAGCTTGAACAGTACATTAAAAACCGCAAGCACAATGCTGAGCGCATAGAGAATTTTTTGCTTGCCTGCCCACTGCATAATCCAAGCTGCCGGGGATTTTGCTTTTTCCATTATTTCACTCTCCTTTAAATTCAGTTAGTTTAAGCTAACTTTTGTATTTAAAATTTTGCACCTGAAATCAGATACAAAAATTGCAGGATAATTCACATAGTTTATGAACATTTCATTCCGAAATCGTTTTTACAAAGAATATAAAATAAACCAGGTGGCAAAGCCATACTGTTGCTAAAATTATGCAAGGGACGAGTATGCCCTTTATCAGCATTAGCACAAAGCCGAATGTCATAAGTACAGTGACCGAAGTTATGATTTTTACCTTTGTTTTTGTGGTCATTCCCTTTTTGTTTACAAATGACTCAAGGTTCTTTTTATACATTTTTGTATTAACAAACCAATTATGCAGTCTTTGCGATGAATTTGCAAAGCAGAACACAGTTGCCAAAAAGAACGGCACTGTCGGCAAAATCGGCAATACTATTCCCACACAACCGAGTGCAAGCGATATACAGCCTAAAACTAAAAATAATATTCTTCTTATTTTCATCTTCTTTCCTCCGAATTAAATAATTTTTGCATAAAGCATTAAAGCCGATATGTTATTGCGAAGTTAGCTTTGGCTAACTTTCGGGTATATTATTGCTTGTTTTTATGCGGCGGTACGGTGCATAAGCAAAGCCGCCGCACCGCCTTAGTTAAATATGGTTCTATAATAAAATAATGGGAATGATGCTGTCTTAAAAATTTCAGCATACTTTAAAGTTTTCCACTATGTGAGGGAAAAACTTGATAAATTCGTTCTTAACCCCAACTTCTGATAAAAAACCATTATTATAAAATTAGTCTTTATTTGCGAGATTTGCAAGCTGTTTTTTCTCTTTGCCGCTCTCTATAAGGTGGCTGACCGCCATAACAGGGTGATAAAAAATCATTCTCGGGCCTGAAAAACGCATAACCTCTCTTATCTTTTCACGCATTTGCGGCTTGTAGCAATGCACCTTGCAGTTTGAGCAAAAGGTTTTGGTTTCCATAAAAGGGCATTTACTGCTCCTAAGCTGAGCATAATCCTTTAAAGCCTTGCAGTCGGCGCAAATCTCGCCCTTGGTCTTATGCTTTTTATGGCAGTACAGGTCAATCATTTTGGAAACAACCTGCTTTTCTCTCTCCCTTTTTTCGTCAACACCGAGTTTTCTGCTCATCAGCTTGTCCTCCCGTTCTCCACGCAATAAACGGTGTCGGCAATCTTCATTGTTGACTCTCTGTGCGATACAAGCACTACGGTTTTATTTTCTCTTTCCTCATTAAGCGATTTAAGAATAACCGCCTCGTTAAGGCTGTCGAGGTTGCTTGTAGGTTCGTCAAGGAGCATAAGCGGCGCATTGTGCAAAAACGCCCTTGCAAGTCCTATTCTTTGCTTTTCGCCGCCCGACAGAGTGTCGCCGAGTTCTCCTACCATGGTATCATAACCGTTTGGCAGGCTCATAATAAAATCGTGAACAGAGGCTTTTTTGCAGGCATTAACTATTTCCTCATCTGTTGCGTCAAGTTTTGCAATTCTGAGATTATTCTTAATGCTGTCGTGGAAAAGGTGGGTATCCTGCGTAACATAGCTTTCTATATCCCGTAAATTCGAGGTGTTTATATCCTCTATGCTTGCGTCTGAAATTTTAATATCACCCTTTTGCACCTGCCAAAATCTCATCAACAGCTTTAGCAAGGTTGACTTGCCACTGCCGCTCTTGCCTGTGATTCCGACAACGGTATTTTCTTTAATATCAACCGATACATTGTCAAGTATTACCTCATCGCCATACGCAAAGGTAACATTCTCCGCCTTTGCGCCATTAAAATCAATATCTTTCTTGCCTGTAATCTCCTCAACAACAGGCGACTCGTCAAGAATATTAAGCACTCTGTTGCCTGCCGCAAATGTATTCTGCAATGTACTGCCAAGGTTTGCGAGCGACACAACAGGGCCAAACGAGCTCATAAGTGCAAGTACGGGGATAATTACACCGTCAAGGCCCACCATATCTTTTTGATACAGAAGTGCCGCCGCAACTAACAGCATAATATCAAAAGCAAAGATTACAGTATTGGTTACAGCCGTACTTGTGCCTGTTTTTTGTTTCATTCTCTTTTCGGTTGCAAGCAGTTCTTCGGTTTTTTCATTCATCTTTTGCGCACGATTTTTTCCGCCGCCAAACTGAATTAACTCCGAAATGCCGTACAGGCTGTCAAGCACAAAGGCGCTTAGCTCGCCCGATTTTTTGCGGAATTTTTCGCCGTCACTGCCACTGCTCTTTGAAACCGCAATCGGCACTATTACCCCGACAGTGATATATGCCGCAAGTGCGAGCATACCGAGAATTACACTGTACGAGCCGATAAACACAACCATAATAATGCAAAAGATAACAGCTATTGCAATCGGAGAAATTGTGTGGGCATAGAATACCTCAAGCAATTCAATGTCTGAGGTTATGATTGAAATAAGGTTGCCCTTGTCCTTTCCCTCAAGCTTTGCCGGGCAAAGTCCGCGCAAGGCTATGAACACTTTATCTCGGATAAGCGCAAGCAATTTAAAGGCTATGTAATGGTTGCTCGCCTGCTCTGCGTACCTTAAAACACCACGCAAAAGTGCAAATACACCTGCAAGAATAAAGGCGGTGAGCATTGAAATACCCGTAGAAATATTGAGCGCATCAAGGATAGCGTATCCGCCGAGTATTGTTATAAAGGCGGCGCACAAATTACCGATTATGCCCATTGCTATTGCAAGCGCCATAAAGCCTGCGAGCGGCTTTACAAGTGCCGAAAGTCTGAACATAATGTTTAAATTACTTCTCTTTTTCATTGCTCACACCCCCTTTGTGTAGTTTTCAAGCTGAATTTGCGAATTATAAAGATTTGCGTACACACTGTTGTTTTTCAAAAGCTCTGTGTGTGCTCCGCTTTCTATTATGTTTCCGTCCTGCATTACATAGATATTGTCGGCATTCACAACATTTGCAAGCCTGTGCGAAATAAGAATAACTGTTTTGGTTTTGGCAAGTTTAATAATCTGCTCCATTATATCGTTTTCGCTCTCAATATCTATGTTTGATGTTGCCTCGTCAAAGATATATATGTCGCTGTTGTGCAGTAATGCTCTTGCAAGCGCAAGTCGCTGGCGCTGACCGCCCGAAATATTGCTTGCCTTTTCATTAATAAAGGTATCGAGTCCGTTTTCGCTCTTTAAAAAGTTAGCGAGATTAACCTGCTCAAGCACCCGCCAAAGCTCTTCGTCTTTAACATTCGCCGCCATTAAAAGGTTCTCCCTAACCGTACCCTTAAAAATATAGCTGTTGTGACCGATATATGTAATAGATTTCATCAGACTGTTTTCGTTTATTTCTTTTATAGAAATACCGCCAATCGTCACACTGCCGCCAAAGCCTTTGTTTTTTCCTGTAAGAATTGAGGCAACAGTAGATTTACCGCAGCCGCTTTTGCCGACAACAGCTGTAAAACTGCCCTTTTTAAAGCTCATATTTACACCATGCAAAATCTCTCTGCTTTCATCATACGAAAAGCTGAGGTTATTACATTCAATGTCGGTATTATCTGTGATTTTTTCTTTTGCAGAATTTTCTTCTTTAATATCAAGAAGATTAAAGATTTTATCGCTTGCCGCCATACCATTCATTGCTATGTGGAAAAAGCTGCCGAGCCGGCGCATTGGAATAAAGAAATCTGCCGAGAGAAGTATTATAAAAAGACAGCCCGAAATATCAATGTGTCCGCCTGCAAACTGCGTTACGGCAAGAATCATTCCGACAGCCGCACCGCCGTATGCAATCAGATCCATAATTGTAATTGAATTTAACTGCATAGTGAGGACTTTCATTGTTATTTTTCTGAACTTTTCAGCCTCTATATTCATCTCGTCATTTTTAAATTTATCGGACTTGTAAATTTTGAGAGTTGTAAGTCCCTGCAAATTTTCGAGGAAAGTATCGCCCAAGGCAGTGTACTGACCCCAATACTTTGAGAGTAATTTTTTCGCCCATGTTTGTACGGCGGCAATCGCAACGGGAATAAGCGGCACACACACAAGCAGTACAACTGCCGACAGAACATTTACAAAACAGGTTACGATAAACAATGTAAGCGGCGCTATCATTGCATAAAAGAACTGCGGAAGATATGCGCCAAAGTAGGTTTCAAGCTGTTCTACACCCTCTACCGACACCTGCACGATTTCCGAGGTTTTTACTTTTTCGTTGTACGATGCTCCGAGCCTCAGCACCTTTTCAAAAATAAGACTTCTCAGCTTTTGCTTAACTTCCTTTGAGGAGAGAAAGCTCATTTTTGAGGAAATTTTAGTGCATACAAATTGTACAGCCACGCACAATAAAATTACAGCGACAAGAAAAACAATATCGCCTGCCTGCGGTTTTGCATAGGCAAGTTTGCCCACAAATGCTGCGATACTGCCCATAATTACTACATTGGAGCAGAGTGAAACCCATTGGCTCGCCACATTGCCTGCAATATATTTTTTGCTTTCTGCGACTGTTGCAATAAGCCGTTTATTTATCATCATAAGCATACCACTTTCTTGATTAGTTTCAACTAACTTATTAAACCACAAATCTGCAATTTTTTCAAGTAGGAAATTATGTTTAGCGATAAAAAGTGTAAATGATATGCAAGTGTTTGCAGTAAAGGTGAAAATTTATTGGCTCTTTGTCAAAAGTTGGGATTAAGAACAAAGTTATCAGGGCTTCCCCTCAAGTGGAAGGCTTTTTGTTTGATAAAATTTTTAAGATAGCATCATTCCACAACATTTATAATAGAACCAAATTTATTTAACTAAACCCTAAAACCCCAAAAACAGATGCAAAGCATTAAACTCTGCATCTGTTTATGTATTGGGGATTATTATAATTTTTGAATAACGATTTTTCTGTATGTGTTAAACTTAACCCACTTTGCAAAAAATTCGGAATCGTTAATATCTTCAAGATTTTTGTATTCGTCAAGCATAGCCTTGATTTTTTCATCGCTGTCTGCAAGAATTTCAAAGCCTCTGCCGTTAATAACAGGAACACCGCTGTATTTGTAATCATCAACCGAAGTAATGGCTGTAATCACCTTATTGCGAACGCTCACTGCCACCAAATCACGAAGTACAATAATATCAAAGCTGTCGGGGTATGAGTAGCTGTCGCCGCTTGTAGGAATTTCGTCACCGACAGTGTAGGTTTCTCTTACAGGCTGATATTTAAGTACATTGAGGCTTGTGGTATCGTAATAAAATTCCTCGAAAATGTCGCCTCTTGCCTCAAGATTTTCAAACTTGAACGATGCCTTTTCAGAGCCTGCTACACCCTTTTGGCTTACCTTTTCAACCACGCCGCAAGCCGAAGTCATATTCGTTACACGATTTATAAGTATAAGCTCACCCAAGGTTTTGTGCGCTGAGAATAAGTCGGCAACAATCGGCTCGGTAAGTAAAAGATTACATACCGCAATGCCGTTTTTGTTTAAGGTGTCTGCCTTTATATGCTCGCCTGTATTTACATCAACGGCATATTCAATACCTGTAATAATACCGCTGATTGTCTTTGTGCCGAGCTTTACAAGATAATCTGTACCCACTGCGAGCGGCTCATCGTCCATCCAAAGAATTGATACATTAAGTTTCTGATAAGACGCAAGTTTTGTGTCCTTTGCAATTACACAGCCTCTTGAAACATCAACCTCTTTATCAAGTGTAATTGTAACAGGCTGTCCCTTAAATGCGGTTTTTACATCTTTGCCTGCCGCAAGCAACTGCTTAACCTTAGCTTTTTCATTGCTCGGCAATGCAATAATTTCATCGCCCACATTTACACTGCCCGACTCAATCTGTCCCTGAAAACCTCTGAATGTGTGGTCGGGACGGCAAACTCTTTGAACAGGCATATAAAAGCCCTCTTCCTCCTCTGAGGCTGATACATCAACCTTTTCGAGGTATTCAAGGAGCGGCACTCCGCTGTACCAAGGAATATTCTTTGACTTTACAGTTACATTGTCGCCCTCTGTTGCAGAAAGCGGAATAATGTAGATATTCTCAAGCGAAAGCTCTTTTTTAAGCTCGTCAATCTGTGCTACGATTTCATTAAAACGCTCTTCGCTGTACTTTACAAGATCCATTTTGTTTACTGCAAAAACAAAATGTCTTATACCCATAAGTTTGCAAATTCTTGCGTGTCGTCTTGTCTGCACAAGCACACCCTGAGATGCGTCTATAAGAATTACGGCAAGGTCTGCAAAAGACGCACCAACCGCCATATTTCTTGTGTATTCCTCATGGCCGGGAGTATCGGCTACAATAAAACTTCTGTTATCGGTTGTAAAATAACGGTACGCAACATCTATTGTAATGCCCTGTTCACGCTCAGCCATAAGACCGTCAAGCAAAAGCGAATAGTCAATGTCACCGTTACGGCTGCCAACCTTGCTGTCAAGCTCAAGTGCCTTTTCCTGATCGGCATATATTAACTTTGCGTCATACAGAATATGACCTATGAGTGTGGATTTACCGTCATCCACACTTCCGCAGGTAATAAACTTCAATAAACCTTTCATTAGAAATAGCCCTCCCTTTTTCTGCGTTCCATACTGCCTGCCGCCTCGTTGTCAATAACTCTTGAGGTACGCTCGGAGGATACGGAGCTTAAAGTTTCGTCTATGATTTCGTCAAGGGTTGTGGCGGTTGACTCTATGCCGCCTGTAAGAGGATAACAGCCGAGTGTTCTGAAACGAACCGACTTGTACTCCGGTACTTCACCCTCTTTAAGCGGAAATCTGTCATCGTCAACCATTATAATATTACCGTCACGATATACAACAGGTCTTTCCGCCGCAAAATAAAGCGGAACAATATCTATATTTTCTCTCTTTATGTACTGCCAGATGTCTTTTTCTGTCCAGTTTGAAATCGGGAAGACTCTTATGCTTTCGCCCTTGTTGATTTTAGTGTTGTAGAGTTTCCACATCTCGGGGCGCTGATTTTTAGGGTCCCAAGCCTGAGCCTGATTTCTGAAAGAGAAAATTCTCTCTTTGGCTCTCGACTTCTCCTCATCTCGTCTGCCGCCGCCGAATGCCGCTGTAAAACCGTACTTTGTAAGTGCCTGCTTTAAAGCCTGCGTTTTCATAATATCTGTATAAGCTGCGCCGTGGTCAAACGGATTTATTCCCTGCTTTATTCCCTCTTCGTTGGAATAAACAATCATCTCAATGCCGAGTTTCTTTGCTGTATCGTCACGGAATTTAATCATATCTTTAAACTTCCATGTTGTGTCTATGTGCATAAATAGGAACGGCGGCTTTTCAGGGTAAAAAGCCTTCATGGCGAGGTGGAGCATAACAGAGCTGTCCTTGCCTATTGAATAGAGCATAACAGGCTTTTCGCACTCTGCGGCTACCTCTCGGATTATGTATATAGCCTCTGCTTCAAGCTCATCTAAATGTGAAAGCTGACTCATTCTTATTCCTCCTCAGTACTTATTCGATTCCTTTTGGTTAATATCTATCTTAATGGTTTTACCCTCGGGCTTGTCGATTATCCAGCTGAGAATATCGCCCTTCTTTTCGGTATGAACAAGACTGCCCATACCGCCGATGTCTGCACCGAGATAAAAGCTGATTGCATATGCAGGACATTCCTTGATACAAGAGGTACAGCCCCAGCAATCCTTTGGATACTTTATGTAAGCACGGTTGTCACTGTCGAGCTTAATAAGACTTCCGGGGCATACATTTCGGCATCTTCCGCAGCCTATGCACTTTTGCTTGTCAATCGCAATGCTCATAGCTTTTACCTCCCTCTACCAAATCTCGGATAATAATTTTAATTTCGCCGTTTTCAAGGCGTGAATTTACATATTTATTAAAGTTTTTGTCATCCTTATTCGGATAATCAAGGTTTTCCGCAAAGCTGTGCCAACGGGTTTCCTTTCTTGCCTTTAAGTGAGCAATTACACTTCGGCAAACCGTAAGTCTTTCTCTCAGCTCGTAAATATACATAAGCTCCTGAAAATCTTCCGCATATAAACTGTCTGAAAGTTTAATAAGCTGTTTGATTTTGTAGTCTGCAATGTCAAGCTGTTTTTCGTTAAAACGATAGTTTGTCTTTATGCCGCCTGCATAGCTGTCCATTACGGTCTGCATTGCCTCTTCAAGCTGTTCCGTTGTATAACGGGTATCTTTTTTTGTTAAAAATCTTTCAACTTCGGCAATGTGCTTATCGGTCATCTCTTTGTCAAACTGTGGAGCTTGTGTGTGGCTGTTCACATACTCAACAGCCGACATACCGGCAATTTCGCCCTCGGCAAGTGCACCCGTTACATACTTTTGCGGACAGCCGCCTGCAACATCGCCGCCTGCAAAAAGTCCGTCAATCGTTGTGGCTCTCTTGGTGTCTACCCAATAGCCGCTTGCTGTGTGACCGCCTACAATGTACGGCTCTGTGCCCTCGATTTCAACATTCTGCTGTGACGGATTTTTGCCGCTTTCAATCCACTTTATAGTTTGTGACGGCGCCATATTCAAATACGCCTTTAAAAGCGACTCGTCCTGCTCGGCTGTTATACCCTCTGTACGAAGATAGCACGGACCTCTGCCCTCTTGGTTTTCGTTTACTGTGCCGTAAACTCTCTGTGAAGTTGTAAGTCCGTAGTTGGTTTCGTAAACCTCGCCGAGCGAATTAACCTGTTTTGCGCCGACGCCCTGTGCAAGTGTACCTGTCGGAGCGATGGTGTCTTTACAGCGAAGTGCGATAAAACGCATTTCAAAGGTGGTCATCTCTGCGCCTGCGTTAATGCCCATTGCATAACCTGCACCTGTATTAAACGGTGGATACCACATTTTGTGCCTTGAAAAGCCCGGATTGTTCGGCTTGTAAAGACCTGCCGCACCGCCTGTGGCAACGATAACCGCCTTTGCCTTGATTATGTAGAAAGTATCGTTTTCAATGCCGATACCGTAAGCGCCGTTGATTTTATTGTTTTTTACGGCAAAATCTGTAATGTTTACTCTGTTGAGAATTTCAACATTCTTTGCTTGCTCAACAGCCGAGGCAAGAATAGGTTTAATGTTTTCACCGTTTATTTTAAGGTTTCTATTACCCCTTGTAACATACTTACCGTTCTTATCCTTTAAAATAACAAGACCTAATTTTTCAAGCCTATCCGTTACCTCGTTCAGCTTTTCGGACATAGTAAGGAGCAAGTCCTCTCTCACAATTCCGTCAGCGTCTTTTTTTGCGTAGTCAACATAATCCTGCGGCTTTCTTCCCTCAACGATGTATGCGTTAAGAGCGTTCACTCCTGCCGCAAGACAGCCGCTGCGCTTGATGTGTGCCTTTTCGCAAATCAAAACCTTTTTATCTGAATTTTCTGAAATAGTGAGTGCGGCATAACAGCCTGCTGTACCTCCGCCTATTATCAGAATATCTGTACTTAATTTTTCAATTTTCATAGGCTGCCTCTCCCTTTTACACTCACCTTATTTTCATATCATTTTATTTTTTCAAGATAATCTTCCGCAGATAATACGCAATTAGCACCGTCCGATACAGCTGTTACAACCTGTCTTAACTTTTTGGTACGAACATCTCCTGCAACAAATATTCCGTTTGCCGAAGTTACTCCGTCCTCATTTGCAACAATATAGCCGTTATCGTCAATATCAACCAAATCCTTAAGAACAGCGGAATTTGGTACACTGCCGACTGCAACAAAAACACCGTCAACTTTGATGTCGGTTTCTGCGCCGTTTTTATCAACTGTGATCGACTCAACCTTATTACTGCCGTTAATCTTTTTTATCTGCGAATTAAGCAATATTTCTACATTAGAAATATTCTCAACCTTTTGCTGTAAGGTTTTATTGGCTCTGAATTTATCTCTGCGATGAATAAGATAAACTTTTTTCGCAAACTTTGAGAGCAAAGCCGCATCGCCGAGGGCGGTATCTCCGCCGCCTGCAACAGCTGTGATTTTATCTTTATAAAATGCAGCGTCACAAACTGCGCAATACGATACTCCTCTGCCCGAAAACTCTTTTTCACCCTCAACACCGAGCTTTCTGCGTTCCGTACCGACCGCATAAATTACAGTGTGAGTTTCCAATGAATTTCCGTTGTCAAGTTCAATGCTGTAATCAGTTGTGTTTTTGCTGATTTTAACAGCCTCTCCCTCTATAAATTCAGTACCGAGGCTTTCTGCGTGTGAACGGAACTTTTCGCCCAAATCAAAGCCGTTTTCGCCGTATAAGCCCGGGTAATTATCTACACGCTCGCTTTCTGCAATCTGACCTGTGCCGAGGTAGTTTTTCTCAACCACAACTGCCTTAAGTCCTGCCCGTTGAGCGTAGATAGCCGAGGAAAGTCCTGCCGGACCGCTTCCGATAATAACTATGTCGTACATATTACACTCCTTGTTTAGTAAATAACCAATTCTTCCTTTTCTGAATCTGTGCCGTTGATTTTAAATGAATTTAGCACTGGATTTTCTCTGTCCATAAGTGACAAAATCATATAGCTTGCCTTGCTGTCATATGCAAGTCGCTTGTCCTCATCGGACGGTCTTGACGGCGATTCGGGATGTGAATGCCAATTACCGAGCGGTACAAAACCGTTCTGTCGCATATCCTTTACTGCCGCAAGCTGTTCCTTTGGGTCAAGCGAAAAATGCTCGTTTGAGTGGTCAATGTTTGTGAGGAGATAAACCTTTTTAATCTCCTTGTTTTCGCCGTCAACCGTACCCGCAATCAAGCCGCAAGCCTCGTTTGGCAGCTCGCTTTCTGCGTGAGCCACAATTTTATTATAGTCAGCTTTTGATAATTTAATCATAAATGAACACCGTCACATTCTGCCTGCTCGTAGTCGATAAGCTCGGTAATTGTAGGATGGTCGCCGCAAACCGCACAATTATGTGTGTTTGACGGGAGCTTAATCTTACGAAATTCCATTTTGAGTGCATCGTAAGTAAGCAAATAGCCTGTGAGCAAATCACCCTTGCCGAGAATATACTTAATAGCTTCCATTGCCTGCAAGCTGCCGATTACACCGCCCATTGCTCCGATTACACCCGCTTGCTTACAAGTAGGAACTGCGTCCTTTGGCGGTGGGTTTTTAAATACACAACGGTAGCAAGGGCCTTCACCGGGCACATATGTCATAAGCTGCCCCTGAAATCTGATAATACCTGCGTGAGAGAAAGGCTTTTTAGCCATTACGCAAGCATCATTGATAAGAAACTTTGCCGGAAAATTATCTGTACCGTCAATGATAAAATCATAATCCTTGATGATATCCATAATGTTTTCGCTTGTAACAAAGATATGGTAAGTTTTTACCGTAACATCGGGATTCATAGCCTCCATAGTTTCCTTTGCCGATTCTACCTTTGGCTTGCCTACATCTTTTGTAGCGTGAATAATCTGTCGCTGAAGGTTTGAAAGGTCAACCTCGTCTGCGTCTGCAATGCCGATTGTACCGATACCGGCAGATGCAAGGTACATTGCAACAGGAGCGCCAAGTCCGCCTGCGCCAATGATAAGTACCTTTGCGTTGAGCAGCTTTTTCTGTCCCTTGGCACCAACCTCTTTGAGGATAATGTGGCGAGAATAGCGCTCAAGCTGTTCGTTTGTAAATGCCATTACTGACCGCCTCCCATGAAATAAAGAAATTCAACTACATCGCCGTCCCTGAGTACGGTTTCCTCAAAAGTACCGCTTGCAAGGAATTCGTCGTTTAAGCTGACTGTTACATACTCCGGTGTTTCTACATCTTCGTCAATAATAAGCTGTGCTACTGTAAGTCCCTCTGCTACTTCCTTTTTATTGCCTGCAACTGTGATTATCATAATAATAACCCCTTTAAACTGATTTTTCAATAACTTTTTTAATTTCTGCTTGTTTTACTGCGCCTCGCAGTCTTGAAATCTCTTCGCCGTTTTTAAAAAATACCAAAGTCGGCGCTGCCTGTACCTCGTATTTTTCGGCAAGCTCGGAATCAAAATTTATATTGATTTTAACAATTTTAAGCTTTTCGGCATATTCTTCTTCAAGTGCGAAAAGTACCGGTGAAAGTCTTTTACAAGGCACACAGCTGTCTGAATAAAAATCAGCGAGTACAGTTTTATCTGCCTGTAAAACTTCTTTTTCAAAATTGTCTTTACTGATTCTTGTCGGCATTTAATCACCAACTTTTGCCTTAACAAATGTTGTCGGGCAGACAACATCGGTAATATCTACTGTATCGTCAATAATAAAATCAGCCATTGTATGCCTCCAATATCTTCTCTTCAAATTTTTCTCTGCCTACTCTGTCGATTGTGAACTTAAAGCGCTCGCTCGGCTTTGCGTTTTCCACATCGTCAAGTTTAATAAACGGAATTTCAACACTTTGTCTTGAGGTAAGATGCACATAGCCGTCACCGAAATTTTCTGCTACTTCTGCAATCTTGGCAAGTTGTTTTGCCTTAAGATTTCCGCCTACCACTCTTAAACGAAGGGAAAAATTATTTTTTTGTTTTTGGCGCATAAATCCGCCTTTTTTTAATGTTGAATAATCAACTGCCATTGTGAATCCCCCAAAACTAATTGTTTATTTTACTTATTGCATTTCCGAAGTCCTCTATAAGATCTGCAATGTCCTCTATACCAACGCTGATTCGGATTGTATCTTCAAACACTCCTGCGTTCTCTTTCTGCTGTTCTGTACTGTGTGCGTAAATTGTGCTTGACGGATGAATTACCAATGTTCGTGTGTCACCGATATTTGTTGCGTTTGTCGCAAACTTTAAATTGTTTATAAGCTCAAATGCTTTTTCTTTACTGCCGGCTCTGATTGTAAGAATAGCTCCGCCCTTTCCCTTTAAAAGTTTTTGTGTAAGTGCGTAATACTCTGAACTTTCAAGCGCCGGATAATTAACCTCAATATCTTTACAGGTTTCAAAAAATTGTGCAAGTTTCAATGCGTTACTGCAAAGACGCTCCATTCTCAGTCCCAATGTTTCAAGACCGACAGAATTTAAAAATGCGTTGAACGGAGCAAGACAACAGCCGAAGTTTCGCCAAATTCCGTTTCTGAGCTTTGCAAGATACGAAAGTTTACCGTATTTTTTGTATTCTTTCATACCTTTGAATTTATCTGTATCCCATTCAAATTTACCGCTGTCAATTATTATACCGCTGATTGCGTTGCCGCCGCCGTTAATATACTTTGAAGTTGAATGAACAACAATGTCAGCGCCGAAATCAATCGGGTGAACAAGATACGGTGTTGCCATGGTGCTGTCTATAATAAGCGGTATGTTGTGGCTGTGTGCAAGATTTGATACCGATTCAATATCCACAACATCAAGTTTCGAATTGCCGATAAGTTCCGCAAATACTGCTCTTGTGCGCTCGTTGATAAGCGGTTCAACATTCTGAGGAGTAACCTCGTCTACAAAGTGAGCGGTTATACCGAATGCCTCTAAATCCTTTAGCAAATCAATAGTTCCGCCAAACAAGCCTGCGCCTACTATTATTTCATCACCGGACTCCAATATATTAAGAAGTGCCATTGTAACTGCTGCCATACCTGACGAACACGCAACAGCACCTGCACCTTTTTCAAGGGCGGCAATTCTGGTTTCAAATGAAGTAACCGTAGGATTGCCTATTCTTGAATAAGCATATCCCGGCGCTTTGTTGTTGAACACTTTTTCAAGCTGTTCGGCAGAGCTGTGCGAAAATGCACTTACCTGATAAATAGGAGTCATAGTAGAGCCGGACGCCTTATCACCGCTAAAATTCTTGTGTAATAATGCTGTATTAAACTCCATAAGCTTCCCGTCCCTTTTAAATCATATTTGCTTAGTCAATGCTTATCCTGCAAAAAGCTTATCTGCAAGATGATATTGTAGATTATAGCGCATTTAACTTAGTATTTTAATAGGTTTTGTAGGATTTTCCTCTTTTTACAAATTTTATTCCATATAATGCTAAAATCCGTCATTATATACAATGCTTATTTGTTTAGTAGGTGTGATTTTTTCCTTAAGAAATGTTAATCTATATTTAATACGCTTAGTCAGGCATATTCTGCTCCAAAACAGGCTTTTCTTCTGTATAAGGAGCTGATTAATTGAAAATATCAACAAAAGTGGAATTTGGCATTATGGCAATAATCGACATAGCGGTGTATTCTCAAAACGGGTGTTCGGTCACCGCACCCGATATTGCCAAGCGGCACAACATATCTAAAAAATACCTTGAGCAAATACTTCCCTCCCTCACCTCCACAAATCTGATTCGTGGGCAAAAGGGACTTAACGGCGGATATGTAATTGCCAAGGATTTCAGCGGAATAACTTTTAAAGACATTATAAACGCTCTCGACACAAGGGTGCTTAACGATGTTTACTTTGACAGTCGAGATAAAAATGATATGATGATGGAGCTTATAAACGATAAACTCTGGAGTGCAATGTCATCATACCTGCAAAATTACGCAGAAAGCATTACTCTGGCAGAAATTGCGGAACATTACAAACAAAGCGAAATTATTGCACAGGCTAAGGCTGTGTAATAAAGAAAAAAAGTGCAGCAAGATTATAGAATTGCTGCACTTTTTCTTTTCGTTATTATTCTAAACTTTTGATTGCATTGATTGTTTTATCTATATCTTCATCGGAGTGTGCAAAAGAAACAAACATTGCCTCAAACTGTGACGGCGCAGTATAAACTCCGCTGTCCTGCATATGTCTGAAATACTCGGCAAAGCGAGCGGTATCGGCGGTTTTTGCTGTATCGTAATCCTTTACCTTTTCGCCTGTAAAGAACACAGTCATAATCGAGCCGACACGATTTACATTGAGTCCCGACTCCTGCATTGCGTTTTCAAGCTGAGCAGAAATTTTTTCGAGCCTTGTGTAGATTTCGTCTTGATTTTCCTCAAGAATTTTAAGAGTTTCAATTCCTGCGCTTACGGCAACGGGATTGCCCGAAAGTGTGCCTGCCTGATACACAGAACCGAGCGGAGCAACGCACTGCATAACCTCTTTTTTGCCGCCGTATACAGCAAGCGGCATACCGCCGCCGACAATTTTGCCGAGGGTGGTGAGGTCGGGGGTTACATTGTAGTATTGCTGTGCACCGCCATATCTGCCTCGCCTGAAAGCAAGGCATTTTCAAGCTCTGAAATAAACACACCTTTGCCGCCTATCATTGCAAGCGGTTTGTCGAGAATTTTATCGCCCTTTGTTGAAATATGCACGATTTCAATTTCTGTATTTTTAAATCTGTTTTGCAAACATTTCTGTTTGTGCAAGCGCAAGTTTGCTTTTTCGTGTACCTATTTTTATTTTCATATCAGCTGTTTTCCTTTATTATTTTATCCACAACATCAACATCAATATTTTTGCCGCAAAGGCACATATTCATAAGACTTGAAAATACTTTTTTTCGCACCTCTTCGTCTGCGGTGATTTGTTTGATATGCTCTCTGTATTTCCACATTACTTCTACCGTATCGGCATTTGTGCTTTCAAGTAAATTTATAAACTGCTCTTTAAGATATTTTGCGTATATCGGACTTTTGCCCGAAGTGGTAATTCCTGCCGTAACCGAATTTTTTTGCACAATGGCAGGAAAAATAAATCCGCACTTTTCTTTATCGTCTACCGTATTTACAAGAATATTTTTTGCACTGCACAAGTCAAAAAAATGTGCGTTCACCTGCTCGTCATCGGTGGCACTGATAACGCAAAAGACATTTTCCAAATCGCCGTCTGCAAACTCACGATTGATTGTATTTACATTAAGCCTTAAAATCTCAGTGCTTATCTTTGGCGACACAACGGTTGCCTCTTTTGCTTGCGGGAATATCGTTGACTACCTTGCCGTCAATAATAATTTCACCGCTGTCGGGAGTTTCAAGACCTGCTATCATTCTGAGTATTGTGGTTTTGCCACTGCCCGACGGGCCTAAAAGACCGATGAGCCTACCCTGTTCAATTGAGAAATTCACATTATCAGATGCCTTGTAATTGCCAAAGTTCTTGTTAATATTTTTTAATTCCACATACATTAAGATTCCTTCTTTCCTTTGTACTCAATTACACTTCTGATAATCAGAATAATAACCGCCATTATTACAAGAATTGCCGACACCGCAAAGGCAGGTACGGTTTTAAACTCGTTAAACAAAATTTCAATATGTAGCGGCAGGGTGTTCGTCTTTCCACGCAAATGTCCCGAAAGTACCGATACTGCGCCAAACTCGCCCATTGCTCTTGCGGCGCACAAAACTATGCCGTATAAAAATGCCCACTTAATATGCGGAAAGGTAACCTTTCTGAAAATGGTAAGTCCCTTTGCTCCCATAAGTGCTGCCGCCTCTTCCTCATCTGTTCCCTCAGACTCAAGTACAGGAATAAGCTCTCTTGAGATAAACGGAAATGTAACAAATATGGTGGCAAGTATAACACCGGGGACGGCAAAAATCACCTTAATGTCAAGCTCCTGCAACAGAGGATACAAAATGCTCTGTCTGCCAAAGGTAAGTACAAATATTAAACCTGCAATAACAGGAGATACGGTAACAGGCAGGTCAATAAGTGTGGTGAGAACTTTTTTGCCCTTAAAGCGGAACTTTGTTACAGACCAAGCCGCAAAAAGTCCGAATACAGTGTTGAAAACAACCGCACACGCAGTTGCCTCAAGTGTAAGCAAAACAGCCTTTAAGGTATATTCATCGCTTACAGACTCCCAAAAGGTTTGCAAACCGCTTTTGAGTGCCTCTGTAAGAACGGTAATAAGAGGAAGTACAAGCATAATAAACAGAAACAATACGCTTATGCCTATAAGTATCCACTTTACGGCTTTTGAGCCTTTGGTTTCTTCGTGCATATTACTTTCCTCCCTTTAATATCTTTGTGTTTCTTGACTGAATGAGATTAACTATAAACAAAATCAAGAAAGATGCGGCAAGCATTACAAGTGCAATAGCCGTTGCGCTTTTATAGTCAAATTCCTGTAACTTAGACATAATTATAAGCGGTGTAATTTCGGTTTCAAAAGGCTTGTTGCCTGCAATGAAAATTACCGAGCCGTACTCGCCGAGGCACCTGCCAAAGGCAAGTCCAAAGCCTGTAAGCACAGATGGCAGTATTTCCGGAAAAATGATTTTCCAAAAGATTTTTATTCTGCTTGCGCCCATTACTCCTGCCGCCTCTTCATAAACAGAGTCGAGCTTTTCAAGAACAGGCTGAACCGCTCTTACAACAAAAGGAATACCTATGAACACAAGTGCAAAGGTAATGCCTATTCTTGTGTAGGCAATGCTTATGCCGAATTTTGCAAAAAAGCTGCCTATAAAGCCTGTATCAGCCGTAAGCGAAGTAAGCGCAATACCTGCAACCGCTGTCGGCAGTGCAAAAGGCAGCTCAATCATACCGTCAATTATTCTTTTGCCGGGGAACTTATAACGCACAAGCACCCACGCAAGCACAACACCCATAACCGCATTGATTGCCGACGCAATAAACGCCGTAATCAAACTGACCTGATAGCTTGCCATTACTCGTTCGCTTGTAACTGTATCTATAAAATCAGACCAGCTCATCTGCGCCGTATAAATCACAAGAGAAGCGAGCGGAATCAACACTATAATGCTGAGTATTGATATAGTAACTCCCATAGATAAGCCAAAGCCGGGAATAACTCGTTTCGCCTTTTTAGTTTTGTTCATCTTTACACCCACTTTTCTTGTATATGCAAGCATTGTGTTCAGCCGATACCAACTGAACACAATTACCTGAAAAATTATGTTTCAAATTATTTTTCGTAAATCTTATCAAATACTCCGCCGTCTGCAAAATGAGTTTTCTGAGCCTTGTCCCAACCGCCAAAGTCATTTATTGTAACAAGGTTAATGTTAAGGTCAAACACATCTGAGTATTCTTTCAAAATTTCCTGATTATAAGGACGATAGTAGTTATCTCCTGCAATTCTCTGCGCCTCGTCGCTGTATAAGTAGCTGAGATACTCGGTTGCTGCCTCTCTTGTGCCTCTGCTGTCTGCCACTTCATCAACAACCGCAACTGACGGCTGAGCAAGAATACTTACACTCGGTGTAACAATTTCGTATTCATCGGGGTGGTCTTTAATTGAAAGATAAGCCTCGTTTTCCCAAGCCAAAAGCACATCGCCCTGTCCGTTTTCTACAAAAGTAGTTGTAGCTCCTCTTGCGCCCGAATCAAGAACGAGTACATTCTGATAAAGTTTCTTTACAAAGTCCTCGATTTTGCTTTCGTCACCGTTATAAAGCTTGTCGGCATATGCCCAGACGGCAAGGTAGTTCCATCTTGCGCCGCCCGAAGTTTTTGGGTTTGGTGTAATAACTCCAACGCCGTCCTTTACAATATCGTCCCAATCCTTAATATTCTTTGGATTGCCTTTTCTCACAAGGAATACAATGGTTGAGGTGTAGGGTGAAGAGTCGTTTTCAAAGTTATTTACCCAGCCGTCATTAATAAGACCTGCATCTCTAACGGCATTAACATCATATTCAAGGGCGAGTGTTACCACATCTGCCTCAAGTCCGTTTGCAACCTCAAGTGCCTGCTTGCCCGAACCGCCATGTGACTGAGTAACCTCTACCTCCTGACCTGTTTTTTCTTTCCAATGCTCGGCAAAAATTTTGTTGTAGATTTCATAAAGCTCTCTTGTAGGGTCATAAGAAACATTGGTAATATGTACCTTTGCGTCCTGAGAAGTATCCTTATTTGCTTTTCCGCATCCGAAAAGGGCAAAAGCGGAAGTTCCTATAAGTGCTGTTGTAAGGAGGGCGGATACGAGTTTTTTAGTAAAAATCTTTTTAATTTTAATCAAACCTTTCTTTTAGCTGTAATAATTAACAATCAATTAAATAGTAAACCGCAATGCTTTAACACATCGGCTTACCGCCAAAAGAACTGCACATTCGTTTGCTTATTCGGTTAAAATGATTTTTCATACAAACCACCCTTGCCTTTCATAATACATAACACACTCCGTATTACCTATAATACCTATCATATTAGTATGTTTGCTCGATACAAGTATTTTATATCCTTATCACCTAAAAGTCAAGTATTTTTTATGATTTGAATATTCTTTGTCAGATAACTACAATTAAATTCCAAATGACAACCCAAAAATGGTAATATAATCGTTAATTTTACTAAAAGTCTTAAAAAAACAGCCTTTTAAATATGATCGGAGATGTATATATGAAAGCATTGTTGATAAACGGCAGTCCAAGGACAAACGGCTGTACTTTCACTGTCCTTACCGAATTAAAGAACACACTCGAAAAAGAGGGCATTGATGCGGAAATTATCCATGTGGGACACAAAGACATACATGGCTGTACCGCTTACAGAAAATGTGCGCAAACAAGTAAATGTGTATTTGACGATATTGTAAACGAGGTTGCACCAAAGTTTGCCGAGGCAGACGCATTTGTAATTGGCGCACCTGTTTATTACGCTTCCCCGGCGGGCGGCGCAATTTCTTTTCTTGACATACTGTTTTTCAGCACCTCAAAAATTGACAAAACTATGAAAGTCGGTGCGGCTGTTGTAACCTGTCGCCGAGGCGGCAACATTGTTATTCCGGGTTCAAAGAATGTTGACCATATCAAAGATAATTTTGATATTTTCGACTTTGAGCTTACTCAAAACGAAATGAAAGAAATTTCAGCAATCAACCGCAACAAAACCTACTACACAGCAACACCCGAAGTTTTAAAGCAGTATGCCGAAATGGTACCTCCTGTTGACGAGCAGAAATAATAAGGAGAATTAATATGAAAAAATTAGCGTCAATCTTTTTATCACTTGTTTTCGTATTTTCTTTTGCAGCTTGCGGCAACAGCACTTCAAGCAGTCAGAGCAGCTCTGCCTCAAACACTCAGCAGTCGGCGCAAAGCAGTGCAGGCGGCACTTCAAAGGCAGCAGCCGAAAGCTCAGCCAATAATGCCGACAGCTCTTCGGAAAGCAAAACACTTGTTGTTTATTACTCCGCAACACCTGTTGAGCCATACACAAGCGAAGACCTTGACTGGACAAACAGCAACAGTCGTGTAAGCGTTGAGCATAATGACGAAAGCAAAAGAGATGTTGCAAGCTGGGTAAACGGTCTTGGCTTACAGTAAATTGTAAATTACAGGTAAAAACAAGGAGAAATATGAAATGTCAAAAAGGTATTAATTTTATCGGGCAGTCCGAGAAAGGGCGGCAACTCAGACCTTTTGTGCGATGAATTTATGCGTGGTGCAAAGGAGTCGGGCAATGATGTTGAAAAAATACGAGTTGCAAGCAAAAAGGGAGCATTTCATTTTGGGTGTGGATGAATATTTTTAATTTTATTTCTGCAAAATAATTAAACCTCATACACCGCAAATAATGTTGCATAAACAGTTGAAAGGTATTATTAAGTATGATATAATTTATTAAAAATAGCTATAATTTTTAGTTTATAAATATAAATAAGAGCACAAATGCCAACTATTAAAAATTAAATGACGAAAGCTAACCTAAGAAATTACAAAGGAGCAAGTGCAATGACTAAAATTAAAATCATCAGCAACCCATATATGCAGGATATTCAATATTTAACATATAATGAAAATTCAGACAAGTGGATAGATGTTGGACTTAACTCGCCAAACAGCAAATTGCGTGAAGAAACCGCTCATAACTGCTTTTTGCCTTTTAATGCAAAAGAAATTATAGAAATAATTATAAATGAATATTATCTGAGTGAAAAAGGCCCTGTCGGAATTGTTTTTGAGGGTACTAAGGAAGAATACAATGAGCTTTCAAAAATTGTGCGAGCCGATGAATTTAAGGACAAAGTGGTTCTCACTCTTTCAAACCAAGTGCTTAACGGCGGCGAGTTTGTGCTAAAAGATACAAAAGAAATATTTACATATGTAAAGCCTGTTATAGAAAAGGTTTCTAAAGACGAGCTTTCTATTACCAAAAATCTTGCAAAGGTTGCAGACGCACTTGATGATATTGTTCCTATCTGCGTTTTCGGTAATTGCAGTTCGGGCAAATCGACATTTATCAATGCCTTAATAGGCTGTGAAATATTGCCGAGTGGAGATGACCCAATAACGGCAAAGGCATTTAAAATTCAAAATTCCATCGAAAATGATGTTGCTCGCATTAAGTTTTCTCATTTAGAAAATCACATTGAATTATGTTTTGACAAATACGGCTACCATTTAGTAAGCGGAGATGCCGACGATGTTTTGCTTACCGAATTAAATTCTATTTTTAAAGAACAAGACGAAACTAATATAAATAAAATGGTATATACCGCCTTGGAATTCATTAACGCATACGAAAGACGAGATTGTGATATTTTTGAGATCAGCAATTTGATTGAGGTTTATATTCCGTTTTCTAAAACAGGAATTATCGGGAATTCTGAAAACAAGTTTGTGATTTTCGATACACCGGGTTCAAATACGGCTACAAACTTTGGTCACATCAAGGTGCTTAAAGAGGCGCTTGACGGATTTTCAAACGGTATTCCTGTATGGGTATCTTCATACGAAACTCTCGACTCAACAGATAACGAGGCGCTTTGCAAAAATATTCTCGGCATAGACGCATTGGATAAAAGATTTACTATGATAGTTTTGAATAAGGCTGATATATCAAATCTGCCCGAGGATGGATTTAGCAACAAGCAAGTTAAAATTATCAGAGAATTTAAGTCAGTAGAAAAAATGTATTCGAGCGGTATTTTCTTTGTTTCTTCAATTATGGGACTTGGTGCAAAAAATGGCGGCGTATTCTCGGACAAGCATTACAGAAGAATATATAAAATGCAAAACGATTGCTTTTCCGACCCGGATGATGAGGACTATATTCAGCTTTATAAATACAACATTATGCCGCCGCAAATAAAGGAAGATGTTATCGAGTATTCATCGGGCGAAGATAACCTTATGTATGTAAACAGCGGATTTCATTGCATTGAAACCGAAATGGAGGAATTTGCAACCAAATACTCCGCTTATAATAAATGTCAGATGGTCTATGCTCTGCTGAAAGATGTTGTAGAAAAAACAACCGACAAAATTGACAAAAAAGTGCAGAAACGCAAGGAGAGACGCACAAAGTTTAGCAATGAACTTGAAGATAAAAGACAAAATCTGTTGGAAACAATGAGCAAAAAGGGCGAGGAATTAGACAAACTATTCACTAATGATTCGTATAATTCAATTAATGCGTATGCAAAGAATAATCTTGACTATGATTATCCGCTTGAACAGCTTGAAGAACTGAATAAGAAGTATATTGAAGAAAATACAAATCAATATAATATTGAAAATAAGAAAAAATCTCTTGACAATGCAAAGGGAAAAATGTTAAAGGGGTTGAAAGACCGAGTAAAGGAGTTTTCTCTCTCTGACTTTTCTAATTCAATGTCGGGAATTGTGGAGGAAACAAAAAAGGGCTTTGAAAATATTTCAGACTCTAAAAAGGAGCTTGAATCAACTCGAAAGAGTGCGTCAACAGAAACTGTTGACGAGGTACTCCATGAGGTTATTGAAACCTACAAAAGCAGTATTGCTGACGCCGCAGTAAAAATCAACCACATTGCCTGTAACTATTGGGCAAATAATTCAGAAATGCTTAAAAATGAGCTTATAAAAATAGTAACCGAAAGTGACGCACTTACTGATGACCAAAAACAGAACTTGTCCAATATAATTTTCAACTACAAGAATATTCCTTATGATGATCAGGCAAACAATATTTTTGTAAAGCCAAAATTCTTGCAGGGCAGATTGCTCGGCATTGACTTATTTACATTTGAAAGGCTGAATACTAACAAATTGGCAAGAGAATATAACCGAACCGTTGCAGAAAAAATCGAAAGTATTGCTACTACTATGGATGAAAACTACCACAACAGCTACAAAATATGGCAGGATGAGTTAAATGTGATAATTGAGAAAAACATCATTGAACTTAACCCCGATTTACAGTTTTTCTCAGAAGAGATTGAGAACATAACAGCTGAAATTCAGGATCTCGAAATTTGCCAGCTTACAATAAAAAATTCGCTAAACGAAATTAGGGCTCTGATTAGTTAATAGTTTTATTTGGAGGAAACGCAATGGGTGTTAAAAATATTGTCAGAAGAATTGGAGAAAAGGCAGGAGATAAGGTTGCCCAGCTTTCAAAGCTGAGTCCCAATCAGATTGTAGAAATTCAGAAAAAACGAGAAGACTATCTGCTTGAAATGCCAAGTGCCAATGATGAGGTAGCAAGAGAAATAACCGAAAAAATGATGGCGGCAAGCAGTATTGAAATATTCAACGCATTTTTACCGCAAATAAAAGAGTTGTATTTGCCTATGCTTGAAGAGGCCGAATATGACGAGGTTTTTGAAACGGATTATAATATAAGGTATTTTAATATAACAAAATGGGTTACAGATAAAAAAGAAAACAGTCTTGAAAAGCTTGTGAATGTTTATGCTGTTCTCTCAAATGAGGACTGCAATATCGCACTGATTTTTAACAGAACACAAGCAAAAACAAATGTTTACCTTGCCGTTGTAAATTTAAAAAACGATAAGAATAATACAGATGCAAATTTGTATCGTGACAGACTTAAAGATGCCATTCGTGGTAATTTTCCGGGTGCTGAAATCAAAAATGACGGTACGGGAATTGTGCCTTGTCTTAATAACGATAAAGCATATTCGGTTGCAACTGCCTCAAATATTCCGACCGAAAAATCGGAAAAGTTTATAAGCCAAACTATTGAGAAACTGCTTGACGGAATTATTCCAGACACCTCAAAAAAGGAATACACACTCGTGTTGTTGGCAACTCCGATTCTTGATGTGGAAGAGAGAAAACTAAAACTTGGCGAGTTTTATTCCGGACTAAAGCCGTATGCAGAATGGCAGCAGGATTTCCATTACAATGACAGTGTAGCGCATGGCTCATCTGCTACTGTCGGCGTAAATGTGGGCGCAAGCGCAGGTGTTCAAAACGGACAAAGCAATGGGCAAACCGTTACAGACGGCACAAGCGAGCAAAACTCCTTTATGCAAGGGCAAAACGAAAGTGATGCTGATTCAAGCGGAATTTCCGAAAGCGAAAACAGCTCGCAGGCAAATTCACAAGGTACAAATGAAAATATCTCTAAAACAAAGGGTAAAAATGATTCGGTTAATGTAAACGCAAACATTACTAAAAACGTTAGTGCAAGTGCTACCTTACACGCTGGTATTGTAGATGGAACGGTTGAAAATTCAATAGGAACAACCATAGGAGCTGGATACACCCATGGCTGGAGCAACAGCCTTGCTGAATCTCTCGGCAAAACTGCCTCGGAAACTATAACGAGAGGACTTTCAAACACTATTTCAAAAACAGTAACAAAAACCACAGGCACTTCTGTTGCCAATACTCTTGGCAAAGCGGTTACAAATTCACTTTCTAAAACCGCAAGTACACTTAAGAACACAAACCTCGGTGTAAACTTTGGCGCAAACTTTGCCCGTTCGTCAACTGTTACCGCAAGTATCGGTAAAAACGAGGGTATTACTCAGAGCTTTACAAACTACAATATTAAACACGCACTTGAATTGCTTGAAAATCAGATGAAACGCCTTGAGCAGAGCACAGCGCTCGGTATGTGGGATTTTGCCGCCTATGTGCTGAGTGAAGACCCCATTGTGGCAAACAATGTTGCTCATTCGTACCTTGCGCTTACCTTGGGAGAAAATTCATATATGTCTAAATCGGCAATTAATCTTTGGCGAGGAAATATTACAGCGGAAAAAGAGGCTGCTAATGAAATTTGTAATTATATCAGAAAACTGCGCCATCCGATTTTTGCGCTTAATCCCGAAAAATGTAATAGCAAAAACGGTGACGAAAGTTTTCTTGCCTATCCCCCACTTGTTACGGCAACTACAAGTCTTTCGGGCAAAGAGCTTGCTTATTCGCTCAATTTTCCACAAAAAAGCGTGGCAGGCTTACCTATTCTTGAGTGCACTGGGTTTGGCAGAAATATTGTTACCTATGACGAGCAAAGGAAAACCGACAGATATTTTGAGCTTGGCAATATTTTCCATATGAATCATATGGAGGACAATGAAGTAAATCTGTCGGCACAGTCCTTTACTTCCCATACATTCATTACAGGCAGTACAGGCTCAGGTAAAAGCAACACCGTATATCAAATTCTTAATGAGGCACGAAAGCAGAAAATTAATTTCCTTGTTGTTGAGCCTGCAAAGGGCGAATATAAAAATGTATTCGGTATGAAAAAAGGTGTGTCTGTTTACGGCACAAACCCTGAGCTTACGCCAATGCTAAAACTTAATCCTTTTAGCTTTCCAAACGGAATACATATATTGGAACATTTAGACCGACTTATAGAAATATTCAATGTATGCTGGCCAATGTATGCCGCAATGCCTGCGGTACTAAAAAGTGCCGTTGAAAAATCCTATGCTGACTGCGGTTGGAATCTCAATACTTCTAAAAATAAATACGGCGAAAAAATTTTTCCTACTTTTGCTGATGTAGCAGAAAATGTAAGATATATTATAGATACAAGCGAATACGATACCGACAACAAGGGTGCATACAAAGGCTCTTTGCTCACAAGACTTCAATCTTTGACAAACGGAATTAACGGTATGATTTTTGTTCAAGATGAAATTGTGTCGACAGAGTTATTTGATAAAAATGTTATAGTTGACTTGAGCAGAGTAGGTTCAAGCGAAACAAAGTCGCTTATTATGGGAATGCTTGTGCTTAAATTGCAGGAGCATAGAATGACAACCACTGAATTTATGAATTCTCAGCTCAAGCACATTACCGTACTTGAGGAGGCTCATAACATTTTGAAACGAACCTCAACGGAGCAGTCATCTGAGGTGGCAAACCTTGTTGGCAAAAGTGTTGAAATGCTTGCAAATGCTATTGCCGAAATGCGTACATATGGCGAAGGCTTTGTTATAGTTGACCAAGCGCCCGGCTTGCTTGATATGTCAACCATAAGAAACACCAACACAAAAATCATTATGCGACTTCCCGATCTAAACGACAGAGAACTTGTGGGCAGGTCGGCTAATCTCAATGATGATCAGATTACAGAGCTTGCTAAACTGCCATGCGGTGTTGCCGCTGTTTATCAGAATGAATGGGTACAGCCTATTTTGTGCAAGGTAAACAGGTTCAATACAGGCGAAGAGCCTTACACCTGCCCCATTGCTAATGACAGCGACATTTACGGCGAATACAAAACCTCAATGGTTAAAGACTCCTTGCTCGACTGCATTATGAATAAAGAAATTTTCAGATTTGGCAATCGTGAGGATATAGAAAAGCTAAAGGATATGGTAATAAAATCAAAGCTCGACACTAAGGTAAAGTGTGATTTGGTAAAGTATATTAATTCTGAAAATGACGAGGTAATCGACTCGCTCCAAAAACTCGTTTATGATTTTTTGCAGGCAGGACAAGCAATAGATTTATCATCAAACAATAAAGAACTTACTGAGTGGGTACATTCAGTTGTAACAAAATTATCTCCGCCGATAGAGCAATACTCACGCAAGCAAATATACTTGGTTATAGCATTAATTCTCCTTGAACAGAGTGAGAGAGATGTAGAATACTATGATTTATTAAAATCATTTTTAGAAATGCCAAATAATGATGGAGGTGTGTTTTAATGGGATTTGAATTTAAATCCAAAGAAAGCATAGATATAAAAAGCAAAATGTCAGAAAATTTCAAAAAAATCAAGCCTAAAAACGATATATCTAATGCCGAGGCAAAGCAGAACGGCAGGGCATTGTTTGAAAAAAATGACAATGCAGATAAGGAGATAAGCCAGTCTAAGTCTAATAAAATATATATTGATGACAACGGAGTAAAATTTCGTGAGGGCAACGAACTACTACCAAACAAAACAATAGAAATAGACGGTTATACTTATAAAACTGATAAGCTGGGTAGACCTACATCCGCCGAAGGAAAACTTCAGATAAAAAAGCACGAGGGCAGAATGTCTATGAAAGAGGATAAAGATGTTGTCGCTAAAGGAAAAATGCCGGACAAATACGATATTGGGCATCTTATCGGCGACCAATTTAATGGACGTTCTGAATTATTTAATGTAGTACCAATGGACAGTAATTTTAATCGAGGAACTTTTAAAAATCTTGAAAAAGATTTACGAAAAGCGGTAGATGCCGGCTCTAATGTAACTATGAAAGTTGAAGTAAAATATAATCCTCTTTCAAAGTCCGCTATTCCCACAAAATTCAAAATAACTTATAGTATAGACGGCAAAACAGATGTTAAAGTATTAAAGAACAGGAGCTAACAATAATGATAAGTGGAAAACTTTTTCAAATGATATTTGATGAAATTGCAAATTTTTTACCAGATAAATGGGAAAAAATTGTAGTTTATTTGGAGCAAGGAATTGATTATTACTCATATTCCTTTTATGTTAAAATAAATGGTAAATATATAAAATGCTACGATTTGGAAAATATCTCAGATGATGATATTTTTACAGCATTTGAAAACATTGATGAGGCACTTTCTCAAGAATGGGAAAAAGAAACTGAGCCTTGGAGTAATATGACAATGTTGGTTGATAATAGTGGTAATATGAAAACTTACTTTGATTATACCGACCTGTCAGAGGGAAATTTTGAATATAAAAAGATTTGGGAAAATCGATATCTCGTCTAATAAATTATCCTTAGCATAGAATAAAACACCACTCAAGCAGCTTTTGCATTAAACAGCACCTCAGTAGTTATATACTTTTGGGGTGCTGTTTCTGAAATCTTTTATATTTTAACAATATTATTTATGCACCATTTTTATAACATACTGTATTGTGGTATTTGAATGTAAGTGTTAAAACCTTATTAAAATGAGTGACTTTATGTCTGAAAACAAGAACGCTAAATCTGCCAAGAGGTTTTTCAATGCTGCAATTTGCCCCAAAATATTCAAACCGCAGTCACTGGTCAAAAAGTTAAGAACCGAGGTCGAAAAAGCCGTAAAGATTTATAGTAAATGAGGATATAATTATGAGTAATAATGAAAATGAAAAATTAGAAAATAAAAAATTTGAAAATGCAATTAATTTTCTGTTGTTTTCCTATTTTAAAATAACACTTGATGATAATGCAAATGACATATTAGACAAGGTTATTATCAAGGCGTACAAAGACGCAACTCAGCAAGGCGCTTTTAACAAATATCTGACTGACAATATCAAAGCACAAATCGCAAGTAAAAGTAATGAAAAAGGAGAAAATATTTTAAAAAATAGATTTAATAAATTCGATAATTTGAAAAATATTTCTACCCAAAAGGACTTTAATACTTGGCACGAAAAAACTTGCAAAGAAATTGTTGGTTCTTACAATGTTATCAATGAGTCTCTTAATAATGACGAAGGCTTTACTTTTGGCAATGCACAAAAATGGGTAAATATGACAATCAAATATATATATTTATTAAATACTGTTTTTTCAAATATAAAAGGTGAGGAAAACAATTTTTCAAAAACATACGGAAACATAATTGACGGTATATCAAGCTACATACACATTCCCATCGACAACTATATTATTGAGGCTGTATGGGACATGGATAAAATTCCATTGCCAGTACCCGAGATTAAAGAAAAACTGCCCAAGAAAGGAAACGGCAAAGGAAAGTATAACTCCGAAAAATATAAATCTTGGAGCAAAATGGATTACAAAGAATATAAAAATAATTATATGGAATTTCAAAACAAATTAAAAGCAAATATAGAATCGCAAACACCTATTGAATGGGAAAATCAAAGATGGATAGAAATTGCAAAAAGACGAGCAAATAAAGAAATTAAAAGCAAACAGAATTAAATCCATATCCGCCTATCCCCTATGCGTTTCCTTGTTTATATGCCATGGGAAAACGAATTGACTGCAAGCTAATCGCTATATATCTTTATAAACTTCGAAAAATTATGTTCAGTAGAAAAGTGCAGGACTACTAAAAGGCTTTTTCCCTTTCTATGATTTTAATTACAAAAATATAAAACACCTGCTATATGATTAAAGCTACATATTTTACGGAGCTGCTGCAAATAAAAAAGTTTGCAACAGCTCCGTTTTGGGTGTGGATGAATATTTTAAGTTTTATTTTTGCGTAATCAAGAAAGGTTTTGTTTTAACATAATATCTGTATAGAAATTTTTGCGGTCATTGTAAAAATTTACATAGCCGTTGTAGCGGTTGACGGTTGTTTTTATTGACTCAAGTCCGATGCCAAAGCCTTTTTCTTTGGTGGAGCTGTACTTGCCGTTTTTCTTTTTGGTGTAGCCGTCAAAGCTGTTTGTCATAACAACGAAAATATCGCCGTTGTCGGCATCTGCCTTAAAACTTATTTGTCGCTCGTTTTCGCCAATAGTCATACAGCCTTGAATTGCATTGTCAAGCAGGTTGCCCACCAACGAGCATATATCTACATCGGCAACCGCTATGTTGGCAGGTATATCTATGCTCAAGCTGCATTTAATATTATTTTGCAAAGCCTCGTCATAGTAGTAGCCTATAATGGCATTGAGAGCGTTATGCTCGCAAAAAATTTTTTGCTAATGTGAGTCCTCAACCGAGGCGTTGTACTTGTCAAGGAGATTTATCAGCGACTATGTATCATTGTTTTTGGCAAGCCTTACAGATGTTCTCGCAACCTGGCGGAAATCGTGCCTGAGTCGGCTTGTTTCCTCTATGTACTTTTTAAGAATACTGTATTCCGTTGCCTGTATTCCGAGCATTTGTGCGTTCTGCTCGGCTGAGGCTTTGTCGGTAACAGCTTTTGCGATTGTGTAGAGCATAAATTGAAACAGTACATAAAAGACCAAAAACGATGCGTCAACCACTATGTATATTTCAAACAATCGTCCGACATTAACCGTTGCGTAATCCTGCGGAACCATAAGCACATTTGCAACCGTAATAAGCGTTGGCACAAGCCAAATGTATTTCCAAACATTTTCGAGGTGGTAATCGTCTATCAGCCACTTTATTTTTGGCAGAAAAATAATTGTCGCAATGAAAAATCCTATTATTATTACCCACTGAGCAATAAGTCCGTAGGTTTGCAAATCGCTTACCTTGCCGTTTTCATTTATATGCGCCTCCACAGTATAGCTTGAAAGCCCCGCAAAAGAAAACATTGCTATTACGGATACAAACACATACCATAGCTTTTGCTTGCTTATCTTATAAAAGGTAAAGTAAATTGCCATACATATCGCAGTCAGCGGAAGTATTAGGGCATTTGTATCAAGCGCAAATTTAATTTTTATTATACCGCAAACCACCGACGCTATTGCCAAACCTGTTACTATCCAGCCTAAAAGCACCTTTTTGTTTACCTTGCAATGGTGCTGCACAGGGAGAATACACATAATCGCAGCAGGAATAAGCGTTGCATATTCCGCTGCCGACTGGAGAATTTGAATTATATTCATATCATTACACCGCCCTTTCGCCTTTTTTCAAACTGTCTGTTTAAAAATGCCTGCTCAACCTCCGACTTTTTGCGCCTGCTTATAGGGATTGAGTTGTTGTCAAGCATAATGCAGTTACAGTTGTCTATTCTCAGCACATTATCAAGATTTACTATTATTCCTCTGTTTATTACGAAAAACTCAGAGTATCCCTCAAAGTGAGCTGTAAGCTCATTAAACGAGGTTCGTATTTTATATTCGTTGTCCTTTACTGTAATAATGCAGTAGTTGGAGCTTGAAAGTATGTAAAGCAAATCCGAATACAGTATAGATATTTTTTTGCTTTTCAAAGGTTATATCAAGATACGGCTGGTTTTCAGGTAATATTTTGAGTGCCTCGTCAAGCGTTTTGCATAATCGAGAAATATCTATCGGTTTCATTATATAGTCAAAGGCATGGCAAGGGAATGCCTGCGCCATATGCTCCTGACTTGTTGTCATAAATATAAGTATAGTTTCAAGGCTGTGGTTTCTTAATACTTTTGCCGCTTCAATTCCGCTCAGCTTATCCATATATATATCCATAAATACTATGTCAAAGCTATGGCTGTCTAAATCCGCAATAAAGCTTTCGCCGTTATCATAAATTGAAAAGTTGAGCCTTTGGTGGCTTTTTTCCGCCCAATCGGCAACAGCGTTATGTATAATCTGCTGTTCTTCACGGCTGTCATCAACAATTGCTATGTTCATATTTTAGCCTCCATATTGGTCTGATTATATTATACACTAAAGCCTCAGCTTTTATATACAATTCGTCCCAATTTTTGACCGTTCATCCCTAAGTGCTTGAATTTCTGCGTTTGTCGGATTATATTTATATCAAACATACTTGATATGTATAAACAAAAAAGGAGTGTATTTATATGAACAGAGTGTTGCGAAGGTAATTGTCAATCATTCTATCGTTGACAATGGTTTCCTCAATGACAGCAGTAGCTGTAACAAGTGCAAGTGCAAGCACTGTTCCTGAGGACGCAAATGTAGGCGAACAAAATCAGTCCGATTCAAAGGGTAAATCTTACTCGCTTGATGAAATTTATACGGACTATCTTTTTTCGCATACAGACAAATCAAGCGAAGTGGAATACGAGGGCGAAATTAAAAACGAGGTTACAAACGCTAACAGCGACCAGGTTTACGCAGATTTCCATTTCAGCAATGTGCCGAACAATGACGGGACAAGCTCGGGATCAAACGATTCGATGAGTAAGCGAGCTGAAAAAGATTTGAATGACGAAAATTCATCAAATCCGCTCGCCGGTTACAGCGTAATTAACCCCGATGAATTTCTTTTCGGTCAGATAAATCGAAACGAACAGCACAAAGGCAGTATTTATACCTTTAATGACAACGATATGGAAATTGACGAATATCCATCCGGTGATATTGACAATTTGCCAAAAGTATATGATAACATTAACTTTGACGAAAAGCACGAAACGCAAACTCATAACACAATGGGCATTGACTATAACGGTGACGGTGCTGACGAACTTGCCTATTTTTCGCTTTATACAGATAAAGGAGAAGATAACACTTTTGTTTCTGTAACTATTTATGACAGAGAAGAAAAGAAAGATGACAGCAATGTTAAATATTCTTGGAAAAAGGTTGGCGAATCAGAGAAAAAAATATCAAAAGGCAACGAATTTCTCGATATGATGTGTCAGGAATCAAAGGGTTATGTAGCAATGGCTGCAGGTGACTATGATCATGACGGTTACGATGAGCTTGCCTGCTACTTTCCTTGTGAAAACAAAGGCTATGGTGAACCGTTTGTAGGTATCATAGACATTAATGAAAAAAACGGCACATTTGATTTTGAAAAAGATATGAAAATTATTAAGCTTTCCGAAATAAGAGATCAATTTTCTAATCTTCAGTCCGGCAAGGACTCTTATGAATCATGGCATTTGCCGATCGTTTCACTCTCCACTACATCTATAAGGGCAAATGAAGAGAATGTAGATACAACAAAATCCTACGATGACCTTGTTATCAATGTAAGTGTTCCAAGAAATTATCATGATGATAATGATAATATGAATTCTTGTACCGCTATATATTCTTATAACGAGGGAACAAAAAGCTATGAGTGCAAATTCAATCAAGATACCAAATTCGGTACTGAAAGAATGTTAAGCACAAATTCGGTAGACGCCGACCTGAACGGTGACGGCTACAACGAGCTTGTGGTTGCAGGTATGCGTGAAACCGGATTAAATGAAACAAACGAAAACAGCACAGGTAAAATTGAAACCGGCAATAACCTTGTTCAGCTTATTTACTGGAACGGTTCAAGCTACAACTTTGTATGGGATACCCCAAAGCAGGTGCAGGCATCAGGTCAGGTACAGGTTGACCGTCATTCTCAAGAGCCTATTGCTATTACAGCAGGGAGATATAACCCTAATACTATAAATACAATGGACTATTTGTGTATTCAGGGCGTTGTTCTCAGCTGTAAAGACGCAAAGGTTTACGGTGTTGAAAGTGTTTCTGCGAATGAAACAGATATAAATAAAGCAGTTATAACCACATTGCCTCACCATGAAAAAGAGCTTTTCACCGATGCAAGCTTTGTAACCGAATACAAATTAGATTTCGATGGCATTGCAAATAAAAACGCTTTTATCAGCACAGCAGATTCAGGATTTTTCAATACTAAAAGCCAAGTACAAACTATTGCCTTGCTTACAGGTGATGAAAGCACAACGGACGATATAATTTATTATGACATTATTTTCTTAACTTGTGACTCAGACGGAAACTGGCATAAAAGAGCTTACAATGATATTATCGGCTACGAAGACGAAGATGACCACGGTACTTATATGTCCATCAACTTTCTCGATTGCGACGAAGATCAAATTTATTATCGCTATACGGGCAAAACAATAGGCTACTCAAGCCCTACACTTTATTCTGTAATTCAGGCTCCGCCTTATTACAAAGAGGCAAACTCGGCTACGGTTTCGTATACAATAACACATGGTCACACAGACGGTACAAGAACTACAGCCGGAGTTGGCGGAGGTTTTTCAGTTGGTGCAAAAACAAAATTTTTTGAAGCGTCGCTTTCTGTAATAGCAAAATATACATACACACATACAGAATCACAAAATATAACTACATCAACAACACTAAATTTAAAATCAGATCAAGACTACGCTGTATCATTTGTAATTCCTACTATATTAAATCACTATGAAGTAATAGATCCTCAAGCAACCAACGAAGAGGATAAATATACTGATATGATTATATCCGAAGAACTTGATCCAATCTTTGCCGCATTATCTTTAGATGAATACAACTCCCTTGCAAAAGACCTTGAAGATGAGAAACAACGAGAGGTTGCACCGGTAATAGACAATCTTCCAAAATCCACACCGGGTGACCCACAGGGTTATTGTGCAAGCTCATCTGAACTCAACCAATCCCTTACAGGCGGCAACACTGAAAAAATTGCTGAAACAGAATTAAGAGTTGACTCTACTACAACCGCCAAATCAAACAGCATTGGTATTACAAATACTTCTGAAAGAATTGACGGTTTTAACATATCTAATAATGATAGTGTTAAAATTGCAGGTGTTACATTCCAGTTTTCTTCGGATTTAGGAGAGCAATGGATATCTTCAAGCAGTGAAGGAATGTCGTTCTCTGTTAGCTATAATGGTATTCCGGCAGATGATAAAGTTAGTATAAAATCATCAACCAGTGATAGCTATGCAGATTATAAAGACAACCTCGGCAACCATATAGACAGCAACATTTATCATTATAACAATATTAGTTATTCATATACCACAAGTGCTGTTGTATATCCAAGCAGTGCTTTTACAACTCAAAAAACAACTAACAAGATATATCTTATGAGCTATTATACCCGTGATTTTGGCGGCACACCTGCCGAATTGCCTGAGTATTTCGGCGTGCAGAGTGTAACACAGAACGCTGACGGCACATACAATATTACTCTTGCATGGAAAACCTCTGTAAAAAATGAAAAGCGTACCCCTGACGCTTACAATATTTATGTTGAATCTCTTAACTCAAAAGATAAGGATTTAATCTTGTAAACACAGAAGGTCCTATTATGCGCAACAAAGGCTCAATAATTATGACTTATGAGGCTAAGAACCTTTCAAACCCGGACAAAGACTTTAATTTCTATATTGCCGCTGCAACAACATCTGTAACATCAAGCAAGGTTATGAATGTTCGAGAAAGCATTTTAATGCCTGCAAAAACAATCAATGTTAATGATTTTCTTGCAACAGACGGTTTAGTTATTACCTCTCAGCCGGAAAGTCTTTATATAGATAATGTCGGTCAGGATGCAGAGTTTTCTATTGAGGTAGAGGACACTAAAAAAGACGCACTAAACATTAGCTACCAGTGGCAAACCTATAACTCTAAGTCAGGTAAGTGGAATCCTGTTACAAACAACACATCAACCGAACCTAATACATACAAATTTACAGCAACAGCTGATATTATCGGAACACCTATAAGATGCGTTGTTACAAAAACCAAATCATCAAGTGAACACTTTGACGCAATCTCAGATATTGTTACAGTATTTTCTAAAGAAAATCACAACCACGATTACGATGAAGACGGTTTCTGCACAATTTGCGATGGATATGAGCCTGCAAAATACAATAAAAATATAGGAGCTTATGAAATAAGCAATGCAGGTCAGCTTTTCTGGTTTGCCGCTCTTGTAAACGGCGATCGCACCCATGCAGATTTTTCGGTTCAAGACAGTGACGCTAACGCTGTTCTTACAAAGGATATTGACCTCAAAAACAGAGAATGGAAACCGATTAATTCTTACAGCGGTAAGTTTGACGGCAAAGGCTACAATATAAGCAACCTGAAAATTACAGAATCGGGTAACAACAAAGGTCTTTTCGGTTCAATAAACGGTGCCGATATTTCAAACTTTACTTTAAACGGCAGTATTTCACTTAGCCAAAACGCTAAAAACATTGGCGGCGTTGTAGGTGAATCAAACGGCGGCAAAATCACAAATGTTTCATCTTATGTTAATATTTCCAATACAGAAAACAGCACGCTAAGCCACATAGGCGGTGTTGTAGGCAGTATAAACAAAGTAGAAACAGTTGTTGAAAAATGCACATTCAACGGAAATATCGTTATTAACAATTCTCACGACTGCATTGGCGGTGTTGTAGGTTATACAGACGACGGCGGAAAAATTAACAACTGTGCAAACCTCGGCAGTGTTTTTGCCACTAAAGCAGGTGCATATGTCGGCGGTATTTTAGGTTACAAAAACAGAACTGCCCCTTCAATTACAAACTGCTATAATTACGGCACTGTATCAAACAACGGAAACACCAACTGTTGCGGTGCAATTATCGGTTGGGCAAGGAAAAATGAAAATATAAGCAATAACTACTATCTTTCAACTTTCTGCGATAAAGCATTTGGCAGCAACAGTACCTCCGGACTTAATGCAACATCTAAAACCAAAGACCAATTTGCAAGCGGTGAGGTAACATATTTGCTTAACAATAATGTTACAGACGGAACTCAGGCATGGTATCAGAATATTGACAACGGTAAAACTCCTGACCTCTACCCTGTATTTGCTGGCGGTACGGTTTATAAGGGATGCTGCGGTACTCTTTATTCCAATAACAATAAATCTAACCATAATTTCAATGAAAACGGTTTCTGCACAAATTGCGGCAAATATGAACCGGCAGATTACAATTCTAAAACAGGTAATTACGAAATAAGCAATGCAGGTCAGCTTTTCTGGTTTGCTTCTCTTGTAAACGGCGATCGCACCCATGCAGATTTTTCAGCTCAAAACAGTAATGCCAACGCTGTTCTTACAAAGGACATTGACCTTGAAAGCAAAGAATGGAAACCGATTAATTCTTACAGCGGTAAGTTTGACGGCAAGGGTTATAAAATAAACAACCTGAAAATTACAGAATCGGGCAGTGAAAAAGGTCTTTTCGGTTCAATAGACGGTGCCGAGATTTCAAACTTCACTGTAAGCGGCAGTATTTCACTTAGTCAAAATTCCCACTATATCGGCGGCATTGTAGGAGAATCAAACAGCGGAAAAATTACAAATATTTCTTCCTATGTTGACATTTCCAATACAGGAGACAGCATATTAAGCTATGTAGGCGGTGTTGTAGGCGATAACAATATTAATGAAACAGTTATTGAAAAGTGCATATTCAACGGAAATATCACTATTAATAATTCGTACAACAGCATTGGCGGTATTATCGGTTATACAAACGGCGGTGCCAAGCTTAGCAACTGTGCAAACCTTGGCAGTGTTTCTTCCACTGAAGTAGGTGCATATGTCGGCGGTATTATAGGCTCATCAAATAACAAACCTACAATTAAAAACAGCTATAATTACGGCACTGTATCCAACGGAGGAGATTCCTTCCACTGTGGAGCAATTATCGGCTGGGCAAGAGGAAGAGCTACTGCAAGCAATAACTATTATCTTTCAACTTCATGTGCTAACGCAGTTGGCAAGGCAAGCATTTCAGGAGCATATGCAACTTTTAAAACCAAAGACCAATTTGCAAGCGGTGAGGTAACATATCTGCTCAACAATAAGGTAACAGATGATACTCAGGTGTGGTATCAGAATATTGACAACGGTAAAACTCCTGACCCATACCCTGTATTTGTTGGCGGTACGGTTTACAGCAAAGGCAATAACGAATATACAAACTACGACCCGAACCATAAGAACGATGAATTTAAAAAAGATGAAAACGGTAACTTTATTATTAAAGATTACGATGACCTTGTAAAACTGTCAGAGCTTGTTAGAAGTGATTACAAATACTACGGCTCTGAAAGTTATATTCTCGCAAATAATATTGTTGCAGATACAAATTCAAAATGGACTCAGGGCATTGGCTCTGTAAGCGAAAACAAGCCGTTTAACGGCACATTCAACGGCAACGGTCACTACATAAGCGGACTTAATGTTGATTCTCCGGAATACGGCGGTTTGTTTGAAAGCATTGGCGACAAGGGCAAGGTTGAAAATCTGTTCTTAATTGACTGCGACTACATAACTCAGTCAAAGGTTGCAGGTTCAATCGCTGCTGTAAACAACGGTACTATTGACCATTGCTTAAGCGGTGTAAACTTAACCTCCGGCAGTGTCACTATTGGAAATATTCATATATCCCCGGAGTTAAACTCCTTAATTCTCGGCAATTTAAGTGGCGGTGTTGCAGGTATAAACAACGGCACAATTACAGGCACAAGAAATGCAGCTATTGTAATGGGTACAAACTGCGGCGGTATCGCAGGTGAAAACAACGGTACAATCTTCGGCTCTGCTAATAACGGTACAATAGGCAAATATAAAAAAGAATTTGCTGATTTGGCAGGCGGACTTGCAGGTACAAATAACGGTATCATAAAAAGCTCATACAACGCAGAAATTACTGACACAACAAATAAAACATACGGTTCCGTTGCAGGCGTAAACAATACCTCTGATGTTCACAATGTACACGCTCTTTGCTCAAACGGTATAAAATTCATAGGCTCAGGTGTGGCTCTTGACTCAACAAATGTTTCTTACAGTGATTACCATGATATGAGAGGCGAAAGCTTTGCTAAGATTATGAATTCTGCTACTAACTCAGAGTCAATCGTCTGGATATCAAACGAACTGCTCAACAAAGGATATCCTACAATTCAGATTGTTGATTTCAGCACAAGAACCATAGACGGCGGCAACGGGATTATTCTCAAGGGCGCTGCTCACGATGAGCTGAACATTACATACAACACAACAGACAGCGATGAATTTAATCAGCTTAAAGCTGACAACAAAGGTAAGGTATTAGGTACATATTCCGTAAGCCTTACAGATAAAAACGGCAACTATGTTCCTGCTGAATTGTGGTGTAAGGAAAACTTTGAAATGTCAGTTCCTGTTGACCGCAGCAATATACAGCTTGCATCAATAGGTGAAGACGGCAGCATTTCTTACTACAAGCCTGTAAAAATTGAGAACGGCAAGGCTACTTTCAATGTACCTTACCCAACCTCATTTGCTATTGTAGAAACCTCGGATAACAGCACAAACGACACCGTTACACCGAGCGACAGCACACCAATCAAAACAGGCGCAGTGGTTTGCACAGCTTTATTTGCAATCCTTGTACTTTCAGGTGCAGTGTTCATTACTGTAAAAAGAAGGAATAAATTTGAGTAATACAAAAACAAATTCAAAGAAAAAAACATTAATAATAATTGTGGCAATAGTAATTATTGCAGCAATGTCAGTTGGCGGAGTTGTTGTTTACAACAACTTTGCCTCCTCTCAGCCAACACCTTCAACCGGAGTTGTTGGTAAAATTTCAGACGGCTGGGATACGGGCTTAGAGGAAGAATCATCACCGCAAAAGCAGGGTGTGCAAATTCCCGGATATGCAACCGCTGAAATGAAATCAGAAGATACAAGCCTCAATATTAGCATTGGCAATCCAAAATCGAACGAATGCGGATTTTACGCTACCGTCAAGCTTGAGGACGGCACCGAGCTTTATAAATCAGATTTTCTCAAACCGGGTTCGGGACTTACAAGTATTCCGCTTTCAAAAACACTTGAGCCGGGCGAATACAATGCTATGGTTGTGTACGAATGTGTAACTCTTGACGAACCGCACACACCGCTCAATTCAGCTGAGTCTGAATTTACATTAATCGTTAAATAAGAAAGCAAATGCTTTCTTTAAAATATCAGAAAGGATGTTATTTTTATGAAAACAAACAGATTATTATCAATTATTTTCGCAGGTACACTTGCAGCTACCGCAGCTGTTACAGCATCTGCCCAGACACTTGATGGTACATTTAACGACGACGAAAGAACAGGAAACACAGAGGTTAAGGCAAGAATTGAAGCTGGTGAGCCCGGTGAGGTAAACTACATTATTACTATTCCGGATTCCGTTGATTTTGGCACACTTCAACAGCCTGAGACAGATACAGACAGCAACAAGTATATTAAAACAGAAGTTACTGCCACAAAAATTTCAAATTTCAGCAGAAACCAGTTTGTTGAAGTTCATGTAAAGGACAGTGCGTCTACTGACGATCAGTTCTACATTACACAGAAAGACTCAGAAAGTCCATTCAAAATCAAGTATGATATTTATGACAAAGAAGTAAACGATGGCAATATCGGAGAGAATACTCCACTTGGCGAAACTTCTCCGGGCACATTCGGCTACCACATCTGCTCATTTGGTGCAGGTTCAGAGGGTCAAACTCAGGATATGACTCTTGTGCTTAACCAGAAAGCAATTTATGGTCAAGACCTCAGCAAAATTGCAGGCGATTACAGCGGTACAATGGTATTCCACAGCGCAATAAATACTCTTGGTGCTTAATTAAGCACTAACAACTATGAATCTTATTAAGATTAATAGATGTATTTGTCTGCTGATTATCACAGTTTTGACTTTGGCTCTTTCAACTTCACTATGCACTTCTGCTGTACGCTATGAGGGAGGAACCGAAGTGGTTGCACACATCGACTCTCCTCCACAAACTCAGCCAACCACAACAAGCGAAACCTCCCCTGCCCCACAAGACAACAGCAATGTGCTTACAGGCAAAGAGATTGCTGTTTTAACGGTTGCCGCTGCAATTACTCTGTTTGCATCAGCAGTCATTATTTACATCTGCATTAAACGCAGAAAAAACGAATAAATCTAAATTACCCTTTTTAGCCACCTGCGGATATAACCCCAATCCGGAGGTGGTTTTTTCATAATTCAACTTACCGATTATTCCGATAAATACAGTACCAACCGCCAAATTGACAGCAAAAAACACCGCAGGTTTAAAATGCTAAACCTGCGGTTGTTTTACAATATTTCTGTGTTAAAATAATGACTTTTAAATAATTATTTGCGGTAATGTATTTTTAATTTTGATACTTTTTATTATATTAATCATCACAGCTATTTTTATACAAAACACATAAGTAAATATTTTTCTCCTCTTGTTTCGTGCATAAGCTTACAGTTGAGGTATTCGTATGTGTATTCAACTCCGTTTACGGTTTTGCTTTATCATCTATTATAATACATTCTTTTAAAATGTTCTCAATATTGTATATTGCATCACTAAAATTCATTTTTGCAAAAAAGAAAAATAATAGATTAACAAGCAAGAAAATTGTAAAAGGCAATATAAAAATAAGCGGAATTAAATTAGAATTTTCTAACGAAGAAGAGTATATTATTGCACCACAAAAAACACAAAAAACAAAAAACATTCCAATAAAAATATAGTCGGAAGACGGTAGTTTCATGTTAATTGACAATACAGTTTTATTACTTTTGCTTGAAAATTTTCCGATAATTAAAGGGTTAAATAAAGATCTTCTGCTACTTGCCGGGACAGATTTTATTTCAAAATTTTCTTCAAAAATTTTTCCGTAAAAAGTATAGTCTTTATAATGCTTATAATAATTAAACAATCCCTGAAATGTCGAATTTCTTAATTTTCCAATCAGACATTCTTTAGTTGTTTTTAATTCGTAATCATAATTTTTGCGATATAATTTAATCATAGAGCCTCCATTTTAAATTCAATAATAAACAGGAGATTTACAAATTTTATCCGGTCGGCAACATCTTACCTTTGTAGCATTGCTTTTTAGAGTTACTTTTATATTTTTAGTTTTTGTTTTATCAAAATAGGTATCTTTAGTATATCACTGAATTAATATGCTATTTATCTTTTTACAAATTATTTAAACATTATAAATCACCAGTATCCACATAATGGGAGCTAATATTATACATACAGCTTGAATAAAGTATATTATTTTTTTATAAATATTAACTCTTCTGAAATTATACTCACTTAAATCCTTTATAGTCTTGCTTTTGAAATCATCGGTCAAAAAATTATCCTTTAAAAAATTTATTATCAAATATTCATATGTCAAAAACAAAGCAAACGGAACAAATATATTTACTTTTATATTAAAATTGATTATTAATATAAGCAAAGAAACAAATGTCATTACTATACCTATAATCAAGCCTATATGTATTTTCATTAATTTATTCATATTAACCTCCTCCTAAGCAAAAAATAAATTCAATATTACTATTACATATTCTTTATAAAACTAATATTAAAAAGTATTAATAAAACTATATTATTCTTTTGAATTTTCCTTTAAAATCTTTATTTAAAATTTTTTCAATCTCAAATTTCATATCAGAATATTTCATATTTACAATAATACAAATAAACGCTAAAAAAACAATGCAAATAATTAATGGATATATTATTGATATATAATTTAGATTTTTAAGAAAAGCATTGATAATATTAAATATTATAACGCCAAAAAGAATAAAAGCTATTATAAAGATAAAAAGCCAACATTCTAAATTCAATTTTAATTTTATATTCAAGGTTACGCTATCCCCATTTTTATTTACATTACCGCAAAATATCGGATTAATGCCGTTTTGTATAAAAATACTATTTTGAGATAATAACTGCATTTTAAACGAATTGTTTAAAAACTCACCATAAAAGCAGGAGCTTTCCATAATGCTGTTAATTATATCGTTATCTGAGCAATTTATCTCATAGCAAATAGGTTTTAAACATTTTAACATAAAAGCACCCCTACTATTTTTTAATAATACACCTGAGATGGACAGATATAGTCAGGTCTTCCGCAAGCTCTGCAACATCTTACTTTGTGGGAATTTTGATTAACTGTATTTGATTTATTGTTAATATTACTTTTGATATTATTTTTTGAGTTACTTGTTGGATTATCATTAGATTTAAAAATGGTTTGATTAGTTGTAGTATACCCATGAACCCAATCTATCCCTGCACCGATTCCAAATGAAAATGAGAGACCGCTCAAAGTTTCATATTCTTCAAGTAAGATAGCATCCGCTCCAATAGAAAAGACTTCAAAATGCCCCCGCACATTGTGATTGTCCGAAATTGATGTAGGATTAAATATTATAAAACCGCATAATGTTCAGCAAAAACAGATCGTTTACGCTGTCAAGATAGCCTGGTTTTGAATTATAGTTATATGTATCGGATTGTCCGTCCTGATCATACAGTTTATCCAAAAATCTTCCATTTTTAGTATAAGCCAAATTTGATTTTAATGCAAGCTTTTTATCCGAACTGTTTGCTGTAAGTTCCGTTGACTGTTTTGTTTTCATACTATAACAAAACAGTCAGTCAAAGCAAAAACTTTAACTGACTGTTTGTGTTAAAACTACTTAAAAAGATAGAATACAAAATATGATAAAATAAATACAGCTAATGCAATTATTTTTTTATTTCTATCATTTCTAAACATTGCTATTTGTTCGTTCCCATTTAAGAAATTTACCTTTTTAAGTTTGCATATTCTTTTTACTGATTGTAGTATAGAGCCAACACCTAAATAAATTCCCAAAACATAAGCTAAATTTTTAAAAAAAATAATTATATTTATGCCTTGAAATAAACCTCGAGGAATATTTGAATCTCGAAAAAACTCATTATAGTACATGAAATATTCAGTAATCAGGACAAATACAAACAAGCCAATAAAAATAATAATTAATTTATTTTTATTAATATATTTACTTTTCTCCAAATCTTCCTCTGTTCGATTTTTAACAATATATGCTGATTGAATTACTGCAATAACAGCCAAAGTGCACATACCTAACAGCTGCACAGATATATCCAAAATCAGTTGATGAGGTGTTCTGTAAAACCATTCTAATTCAAATAAACTAACACAGCAATAAAAAATAAAGCAACTACAAACAAAAAGGCCATTTGAAAATATAAATATTGATGTTTTTCCTTTAATTATTTCTTTACATTCCAAAATGGTAAATACAACAGAAATAATTATAAATGCTATTAAAGCGAAAAAATCTATAACTCTGCCACTGCTTATATAACGATAAAGAGGAATATTAAAAAAGCCGTAGCTTAATGGGAATACCAATAATTTATGCTGTAAAATGCATCTTACTATGTTAATAATCGAACATAATAATATGATACCATGAACAGATAACATAGAAATTTGAATAATTTGTTTTTTATTCATAATATCCCCACTTTCGTTTATTTTCATTAATAACTTCTATCGAAATATTTGCGGTAACGGATAAATGCAATATAACAAAAACAAAGCGACAATAAGATTTAAAACTGATAATAATTTAAAATACTTGCTTATACTAACTCTATTAGCAAAATATTTAAAACACCTTATTTTCGACTTTGAATAACCAATTTCAATATACGAAAAATTGTTATCGGTAATTGGTTGATTAGCCGTATGCTTTTTGTACTTTTCATCTCCGATATGCCTATACGAAACACATAAGCAAACATCTGCCAATAAAGTAAAAAGATATACTGAAAAAATATAGGTCAATATATTATAATCGCTAATAAATATTTTTATATGCAATAATTTAATCATAACTAAATAGTAAAGATATAATACTACAACTGATATAATATTTATCCATATATTTGTATAAGTGATTTTTGCTTTTTTTAATTTATTTGCTCTGAATAAATAATATACGGCAGATACGGCACACACACTAAATGCGCATATATAAAATTTGTTATAAACGATAAACTCAGGCAAAGCAATTTGCTGCGAAATCCATATTAAAATCGGAAATATCATTGCGATTGCTATATAAATGAAAGTCAAAATATAGGGTCGTTTATTTATCATAAATTTCAACCTTTTTGTTATGTATAAACTCTGTTACTTTGATCAAATTTCAGATAATTCATCTAAAATTATGTTATAAAAATCCGAATGATTTTCACATTCCACCTCTCGTATAATGATACCATAAGCATTCATAAGCAACCGGCGGGAATTGTTTTCAGCTAATTCCCATTTGGGTAGATAAAAATAAATTTTGCTGTCAGGAAAATGTCTCTTTTTGCAACAAACAAGCCACCAAATATCAAGCTCACACAAGTCCATTCCAAACCCGAACATATATACATCATCTGTTAAAAAGCTGTCTACCCAACTGACAATCTTATGCTCTCTGCCGTACTTTTGATTTGCTATCCAAGTTTTCATATTTGATGAAATATACTGCTGTATCCTTGATAATAATTTACCGTAGTAATAATGTCCGATAATAACCGAATTGTAGGCACAAGCGTGACCGTGTATATGCCAAACCTTTTTATTCTTATTTATCGGAATATATCCAAATAAAGTCATATCACTTCTTTTATATCTGAAATCTTTAGGATTAGTACACCTAAACAGCTTATTATTTTTAACAGACTTTTCCAGTTCGTATGTATAATTGGTTGTAATGATTTTATCAAACGGAAGTGAAAGAATTTTTTTGCCAAATATTTTTTGTTCATCAGTAAGAGAAATCGCCTTTAGCTTTTCACAAAATTCTGCCATAGCCTTATCAACATTATCATTTGTCGCAATTACTATCTGCATATTATTTGGTAAATAATTGTTAGTATCGGGAAATAATTTAACATCATAATCTTTGGCAATATCTTTAATTATTGTATCCCATTTTTCGGCAATTCCCATTTGCATAGCAATCCCGTTACCCACAAACAAGACACGATTATTCTCTTTCATACATTTGCTCCGATGTTTAATATATCTTTATAATATTTTAACATAGTCAACACCATATTTCAATATAATTCTTAGCTTCAGCGTAATATTATTATGAAATTTTACTAATGCGATAAGCTTTTATACATAAATTATAAAGCAACTGAAAAATGTTTTATCAAAGAGCTTATAATATAAAAAACCCTCAAAGCAATTTCTGCCTTGAGGGTTTGTGATGATAATTGTTATACAGACGGTTTTTCAAACACTGAAATGATGAGTTTGACACCGTAAACTGCGAGAAGTACACCAATCATAAAACCGATTGTCTGAGCGGTAAATACAAGGTGGAACAACCCATAGATACCGCCTATTATTACAAGAATACCGCAAATCAATGATATAATCCACGCACTTGAGCCTGAATTTTTAACCTTGAACGACATTGCAACGGATGAGATTCCGTCAATAATAAGCCAGCCGGAGAAAATACAGAGAATGGTTATATCAAATACAAGCCTGATTGACGGTATAAACATTGCAAGTACAGAAACTACTGCCGCTGCAATTCCGACAATAAGACCGAGTGTACCCATAACAGCTTCACTCTGCTCGCTTTTTGACTTTTTGCGTTTTAAGAAGTAATCAATAACAGAACATATACCCCACATTCCGAGTAAAATTGTTACTATCCAACCACTGTTGAGAAAAGTAAGTCCCGGATAAAAAATACAGTAAAATGCTCCGATTACAGACAACAAACCAAAAATAAAATTTAATACTTTCATAATCAACCCTCAGATTCAGCTAATTAAGGTTCAATAATATTGAAATAAGTTGGGAACTTTGCAACGCTGTCAGTAAGAGTTTTTATTACATCACTATTGCCCTCAACCTTTTCAATACAAGCGTCCATAAGCTGCTGATTATTCTGTGCAATACCAAGGATTCCTGCACTCTTAGTTCTGATTGTTGCGTCGGCATTATCAACCCAATTTTCCTGAGAATAGATAAGCACACCATGGTTAATGCGGAGAAGATACTTTGCATTTTTGTCGGTTACTTCAAGATTAATTACAAGATTCTGATCTTCGAGTTTCTTTTCGTCAAGACAAATTCCAAGGTAATCAATCATTGTTTCGGTACTCATACCGAGAGCAGTTGCACCTGTTCCGCCTGCTGTCGTATCCGGATAATTCTTTGTTCCGTTACGCAGCTCGTAAGCACCTGTAAGATAAGCATTTCTCCACGCACCGCTTTCTGCCTGATAGCCAAGCTGTTCAAGTGCGTCTGCACACAGATAACGGGCGTCTTGGTTTTCAGGGTCTGCATATACAAGTGTGTTTGTAATCTGTGCAACCCACTGATATTCACCCTTGTCAAAATCCTTTTTTGCCATTTCAAGCACCTTGTCGGTATCGCCGAGATACTCAACAAGTTTCTTTGAATACTCTGTCGGCTCAAGTTCATCGAGATGTATCGGATTTTCGTCATACCAGCCCATATACTTCTGATAAACAGCCTTTACATTATGCTTAAGAGTTCCGTAATACTGACGAGTATACCAAACCTTGTTAAGCTCATCCGGCAGCTCAATCATATTGGCTATTTCAGTTGAGGTGTATCCCTGATTGATATACATAAGTGTCTGTGAGAAAATGTACTTGTATACAGACGCTGTATTTGCCATATATTCATTGATTACTTCATTACCCCAATGCGGCCAGTTGTGAGCCTGAAATACCACCTCGGTTTTGTCGCCGAAAAGTTCCTTTGCCTCCATAATATACTGTGCCCACGCATTGCCGTCACGAACCTCCGCACCTCTGAGTGTGTAGAGATTGTGCATTGTTCCGGTACAGTTTTCTGCCATCCACAAAGCCTTGTATTTTGGAAGATATGTGTTCATCTCGGCAGGTGACTCTGTGTCGGGAGTGAGCTGGAATACCATTTCCACGCCGTCAACCGTAATGTTCTCAGTAGCCTCCTTAACCTCGTATGACGGTGATATGTAGGTAGTTGTACCATTTGAAGGAGTAAGACCGATACCGACCGATAAGCTGCCTTTCTCGCCTTTTTCAAGCAACGAGCCATACTGGAAGTTAGTCCTGCGTTTCATAGCATTTCCTGCAAAAACATTTTCTTCCATAACAGCCTTTTCATATCCTTCGGGAACGATAATAAGAGTTTTACCCGATTTAATCTGTTCATCAAGCGGAAGCGATGGGTCGGCAACATCTTTTTCGTCAATAAGTCCTCCGATACCACCGTAATGGTCAATATGTGCATGGCTTACAACAACAGCTGCAATATGAGCCTTTCCAAACTTTGATTCAAGAAGCTCAAGTGCTGCCTTTGCTGTTTCAGAACTTGTGGTACAGTCAAAAACAATCCATCCGTTATCACTTTTTACAAAGGTAACATTGGCAACATCATATCCTCTAACCTGATATACGCCGTCTACTACCTCAAACAGTCCGTAAAGTGAATTAAGCTCGGTGTTTCTCCAAAGACTTGGGTTTGCACTGTCAGGAGTTGACGAGTTTCTGATAAAATCATATGCCGACTGACTCCAGGCAACAGTTCCGTTTTCCGTTTTTATTTCAAGAGTTTCCGGCGCTGTTATAAAACCTTTCTGTGCAAATTCCTTTTCCCGTTCATCTGAAAAGTCCAGCACTTTGTATACCGACGCATTTTGTTCGGCTGTATAGCTTGATGCGTCTTTCACATCACTGTTAAATTTTGCCGCAGTGTCTTCATTGCTCTGCTGACATCCGCAAAGAACGGATGTTGCCGCCAGCATTGCCGCCAACGCAATGCAGACGCCTGTTTTCTTTTTATTAGGCATAATTTTCCTCCTTAATACTTAGATATTGTTTTATCCTACACACTTTGTTAGATAACATCAAGATAATTATAATAATAAATTGTTTTTTAGTCTATACATTTGTCACAAAATGCAAAAAAGAGGCACAAACAGTAAATTTATCTCAACATTTATACAATTTTGTGTTACAATAGAAACAGTAACCATACAGGAGGAGCAGTATGAGAATTGCAATAGTAGATGACTGCGAAAGCGAGCGGAACGAACTTTATGAAAGACTTTTAAAAAACAAATTCTTGATTTCTTACGATGTTGAAATACACCCCTACAATAGTGGCAGTGACTTTTTAAATGAGGCATTGCAAAACAGATTTGACCTTGTCTTTTTAGATATATATATGAATGACGAAAACGGAATAGAAACAGCACAAAAGCTAAGGGCATTTGACCGTAAATGTCTTTTGGTTTTCACCACAACATCAACGGACCATGCACTTGACGGTTTCAGCGTTCGTGCATTGCACTATCTTGTAAAGCCGTACAGCAGCGAGGAGCTTGAAATGCTGCTTGATGAAATATCGCAAAAAATTCCTCAAAGAGAAAAATATATTCAACTTTCATCTCACGGCGACAATTTGCGTATAAGGCTGTGCGACATTTTATATGCAGAACACTTTAAGCACTGCATACATATTTTTTGTACAGATAATTCAGAAAAAATCGTACGAAGTACATTTTCAGACTTCACAAAGCTGTTTGAAAACAATGAAAATTTCTTTGTGTGCAGCCGAGGCATTTTAGTAAATCTGGAGCATATCAAAGATATAAACGGAAACGAGTTTATTCTTGACAACAATACGAGAATTACTATCAGCCGCAGTCTTATAAAATCTGCTAAAAATGTATTCGGTGAATATCTTTTTAACAGGAGGGACTCACTTTGAATGATATTTTGCGACCCATAATTGTACTTTCAGCAATTATTCCAGCCACAATTCTTGCGTATCTTCCAATAAAAAATCATCTTAAAACCTCAAAATTAAAATTGTTTGGTATACTGATTCCATCACTTGTAGGCTTATGTATATTGTGCGGATTAATTTGCTGTTATTTCAAACTTAATTTAATTTTCCCTGTAATACCGATTACAATTATACTTACTGCAATATACTGCTGTACTGCAAATATATCGGTATGGAAATCTGCAAGCATTTCGCTTGCGGTATTCGGAGTTTTTTGCAGTCTTGCCTGCATAACAAGAATTATAGACCTAACGACATACCCACAAAATACTTCGCCTTGGTTTGAAATGAATACGGCAATTCTGTATATTATATTATCCTGGCTTTTTGTTTTAATTGTATGGTATCCTGCTACGCATGGCGTAAGCCGACTGCTTGATGATGAAAACCTCGCTCAGACCTGGTATGTGTTCTGGATTTTGCCGATAACATTTACTCTGATTAACCTGTTTATAGTACCTTGGAATACAGCCAATACGCTTGAAGGTAAAAGCATACAGATTTATATTGTTGTAAGCACCGCACTTTTCATTCTTCTCCTGATATTTTATGCACTGCTGTATTTTATAGCAAAAAGTCTTAACCACAACAACAAGCTTATACAGGAAAATCAATTTTTAAATATGCAGCAGGCTCAGTATGACACAATAAAAGGAGCTATTGAAGAAACAAGACAAGCTCGGCATGATATGCGACATCATTTTGCCGTTCTTAATGCTCTTGCAGAGCAAAAGGACTGGAAAAAACTTGAAGATTATCTTTCTTCGGCATCACAAAGTATTCCGGACACTGAACTGCAGCTATGTAAAAACGGTGCGGTCAATGGAATTGTAGGTCACTACTACGCAAGATGCAAAAATAATGATATTGCTCTAAATCATAGATTAGATCTTCCCGAAAATCTTCCTGTTATTGAAACAGACATATGCCTCGTAATCGCCAATCTTCTTGAAAATGCTCTTGAGGCAAGCCTGAAATCGAGTAAAACAAAAAAGCAGATAAGCATAACAGCTTACCTGCACTCTGACAACATAATAATTCTGTCGGTCGAAAACAATTATAACGGCGAAATCAACGAAAAAGGCGGTATTTTCAGTTCGTCAAAAAGAAACGGTTATGGAATAGGTACGCAATCTGTTCGACGCATTGCCGAAAAAAACGGAGGTTATTGCAAATTCACTTATAATGGCGGAACATTCAGAGCAAATGTTATGCTGCGGGGATAACGCATACACTGCTCCTTAATTAAAAATCTATTCTCGCCATCTGCGTTTTTGCAAGTAAAGCCGATACAACCTAAAATATTAATACGATATACAAAAACAAGCGACAGTTTAATTTACTGTCGCTACAGTCTGTCGAAAAAACTCGAAATTCAGGATAACTGGATTTCGAGTTTTTGATTT
>ERZ772820.195-NODE-195-length-64967-cov-5.500878_pt1 | contig 64967 bp, 48 predicted proteins | sample MGYA00511377_ERZ772820 | MGnify/ENA primary metagenome ERZ772820 (study PRJEB29015, sample SAMEA2737684) | human gut metagenome | biome: human gut; feature: human-associated habitat; material: faeces | place: China | collected 2012 ... | reverse complement strand
CGGCAATGTACTGCTGCGCTCGGTGATCCCTGCTGACCGCGCGGTGCGCGCCCGCTTTGACGCGATGTACAAAGCCTATCAGAGTAAAGACGCGGGCGCGTCCCTCGCACTGCTGGGCGAGGCGTACCTGCTGCTTTCACACCTCGTCACGCATTACGCCGCCACGCTGACGCCCAAGGCATACGACGTGCGTGTCGCGCAGATGAAAAAGACCACCGCACTGCTCGACTACATCCACGCAAACTACGCATCGCCCATCAGCGCCGCCGCGCTGGCGAAGGCAAGCTACATCAGCGAGAGCCACCTCTGCCGCAGCTTCAAAAGCGCCGTCGGCATGCCGCTGACGCAGTATGTCAACCGCCTGCGCATGGAAAAGGCAGCTGTGCTGCTGCGCAACACCGACGAAGATATTTCCGCCGTCGCGCGCAGCGTGGGGATCGAGGATCTCGGCTATTTCGACCGCCTGTTCCGCCGCACGGCAGGAATGTCCCCCGGCGCCTACCGCCGCGCCGCGGACACGGCGAGGTAGCGCACAAGGGAGACCTTGAACCGCTTTGCCCGTCTTGACAAGGCACGCGGCGCGTGGTACAATTTCGGGTGTACTTTTGATGAAACGGAGGCGACGGAGGATGAAGATTCTTGTTGCCATGAGCGGCGGGGTGGATTCCTCCGTCGCCGCAAAGTTACTGTGCGACGCAGGTAATCTCTGCATCGGCTGCACGATGAAGCTCTACGACAACGCCGATGCGGGCATTGACCGCGCGCACACCTGCTGCTCGCTTGACGATGTGGAGGACGCGCGCAGCGTGGCGCACCGCCTCGGCATGGACTATTTTGTCTTCAACTTCTCGGACGACTTTCGCGAGAAGGTCATCGACAAGTTTGTTGCAAGCTATCTTTCGGGGCGCACGCCAAACCCCTGCATCGACTGCAACCGCTATATGAAGTTCGACAAGCTGTTTGACCGCGCGGATGTGCTGGGGTGCGACAAGATCGCCACCGGGCACTATGCGCGCATCGATTTTGCGGACGGCAGATACCGGCTGAAAAAAGCGCTCGACGAGACGAAGGACCAGAGCTATGTGCTCTACGCGATGACGCAGAAGCAGCTCTCGCGCACGCTCTTCCCGCTCGGCGACCTTGCCAAGAGCGAGACCCGCCGCATTGCAGACGCCGCCGGGTTTGTCAACGCGGACAAGCCGGACAGCCAAGACATTTGCTTTGTGCCGGACGGCGACTATGCGAAGATCATCGAGCTGCACATGGGTCGCCCCGCCGCGCCGGGCAACTTCATCGACCCGACCGGCAAGGTGCTCGGCAAACACGCGGGCATCATCCGCTACACCGTCGGACAGCACCGTGGGCTCGGCATCGACACCCCCGGCAAGCGCTATGTCTGCGCGGTGAACGCCGCGGACAACACGGTCACGCTCGGCGAGGCTGGCGACCTGATGCGCCGCGAGGCGGTCGTGAACGACTTCAACTGGATCGCAGGCGAAGCGCCCGCGTCCCCCATCCGCTGCAAGGCAAAGCTGCGCTACCGCCAGGTTGAGCAGCCCGCCGTCGTCACGCCGCGCGCGGACGGCAGCGTGCAGATCCTGTTTGACGAGCCGCAGCGCGCCGTCACGCCCGGGCAGGCAGCCGTCCTCTATGACGGCGAGGTCGTCCTCGGCGGCGGCACGGTGGTGTAAGTTTGCAGAATGATATGCACACCCGCATCGGGCAATTCTAACCAAGCCTCCACCTGACGAGGGAGGTGGCACGCGAAGCGTGACGGAGGGAGAGATATTGCGAAGTCAGCATAACACGCAAATGTTGCTGCTCGTTATCTCTCCCTCCGTCGCCGTTCGGCAACAGCTCCCTCGTCAGAGGGAGCCCGTGTTTGACAATTCGCTTTTTTCCACAATAGGTATAGAAAAACCACCCGCATGGGTGGTTTTTCTATACCTATTGTTCCTTTTTACTGCTTTGCGGTGAGGAGCTCGATCAGCGGGGCTGCCAGCTTTTCATCGCGGCGCTGGAGCGCCAGGATGCAGTTCACAAGCGTGCGGTTCGACGTGAAGATACCGTAGAGCGTCTCCTTGGCGCCGTGGTCATACTGCGCGTCGGCAAGCAGCTTGAACGCGGTCTGCTTCAATTCGTTCTCGGGCAGTTTGCCGCTTGACAGCACATGCACCGCGACCTTGTCGCCTGCCTTGACCGTGCCGATCACAGCGGTTGCCTCATGCTTCACCTCGTCATAGTCGAAGGTCAGCTCGCGGACTTCGCCGCCGACCTCTGCGTAAATACGGGTCGGGCGCTCGACCGCCGCCATACGGAGCGTGTAATCGCGCGCGTCGGGAATGCCCGCGCCGCCCGCGGCGGTAAAGGCAAGCGTGCTGTCCTCACCCCAGGTGAAGCTGTACGCCGTGCGGGTGGTGATGCGGCTGCCGCCGCTCTTGCCGTTGTCCTCGACCAGCGTGAATGCGCCGTCTGCGCCGCCAGCGACATAAAGCTCAAGCGCGGTCGGGTTGGTGTCGGCATCCGCCATCACATCCGCGGTCAGCGGCAGGATCGTGCCCGCCTTTGCAAACAGCGGCATCTCGGAGAGCGGGCGGTAGGTGTCGATGAGTCTGCCGCCGGTGTAGATTCTGCCCGTGAAGTAGTCCACATAGTTGCCGGCGGGCAGCCAGACCGTGGTCTTGGCAAGCAGGGTCTGCGGGTCGCGCTTCGTCGTGACGGGCGCGGCAATCAGCGTGCCGAACAGATACTCGTTTTTGCAGTCAAACGTGCCGGGCGTTGTGGGGTAGGCGTGGTAGATCGGGCGCACCATCGGGATGCCGTCCTCAAAGTTGCGGTAGACCATGCTGTACATATACGGCACAAGGCGTCCGCGCAGGCGCAGATAATCCTCCATGATGCCCTCCGCCTCGTCGCCGTAATTCCAGGGCTCCTTCGAGTTGAAGGGGTTGGGTGAAGAGTGCAGGCGGGAGATAGGCGAGAAGACGCCGAACTGCACCCAGCGGGTGTGCAGCTCGCTGTCGTGGTAGCCGCCCATGTGACCGCCGATGTCGTGGCTCCACCATGCATAGCCGAGGTTGGCAGCCGTCGCGGTGAAATAGGGCTGGAAGTTTAAGCTCTCCCAGGTGACATAGGTGTCGCCCGAGAAGCCGAGCGGATAGCGGTGCGAACCGATGCCCGCATAGCGGGAGAGCGTCAGCGGGCGGTGTCCGTCGCGCGCATTATCGACAAAGTGGCAGTGGTTGAGCATCCAGAGCGTGTCATAGCCCGCCACGGACGAGCCGCTGCGCTGCTGCCAGTCGATCCACCAGAAGTCCACGCCCGCCTCCTCGTAAGGATGCAGGACGGTGTTGAAGTATTCCTCCATGAAGCGGCGATCCGCCACGTCAAACTCGATCTTGCGCCCGGTCTCCGGGTCTCTGCCGAGGCGCTTTGCCAGCGTCGGGTAGATCTCCTCGTAGGCGCGGATACCGTCGCGCGGATGCAGGTTGAGCGTGACCTTCAGCCCGCGCTGCTGCATCTCGCGGAGGAACTGTTTGTAGTCCGGGAAATAGGTCTTGTTCCAGGTATATCCCGTCCAGCCGCTGCCGTACTTCTCGCGGTCGGGCGTCTCGGTGATGTGCCAGTCCATGTCAACAACACCGACCGACAGCGGCACGCGCTTTGCCTTGAACTCATCCATCAGCGCGAGGTACTCGACATCGGTGTACTTGTGATAGCGGCTCCACCAGTTGCCGAGCGCATAGCGCGGCAGCAGCGGCACCGGCGCGCTCAGCTTGTAGAAGTCACGGATGCAGCGCTCAAACTCGCGCCCGTAGCCGAAGAAATAGAGGTCCTTCCGCCCCGTGCCGCAGAGCGGCAGCGGCCAGCCGTCCTCGCCGATGACGATCGTATCGCTGTCGTCCACCACCGAGATGCCGAAGGTGCGGGAGAGGAGACCGGGGTTAAGATCGGTCGCGCCGTTGACGCGGTCAAGCGTGCGGACCGTGCCGCCGAGGTTGTCCACGCGCACGCCGTACTGCCAGTCGAGTGTGCCGTTGACCACGACCTCAAGCCCGATGGCGGAGAACGCCTTTTCATCATAGCGCAGATGCAGATGCTTTGTGACGATGTGCAGTCTGTCCGCCTCATGGTAGCACTCAAATTCCGGCGTGTCAAACGCGCGGTTGAATGCAAGGCGGGTGGCGCGATCCTCAAAAACGCCGTCCTCGCTGTACTCCAGGCGGAGCAGGCAGTCGGTGAGCACCGTGATGCGGTACTTTTCGCCGCGGACGATATACTTCTCGTCCGCTGCCGGATGCGGCTCAAAAATATTGCTTGCGTAAATAGACATATAGGTCTGTTCCCTTCGTTGTGATAAATTTCGGCATGCATGGCGCAGCCTGCTTTTCTATAAGTTCTATTATGCAATATCGGACGGCAATTTGCAATCCTCTGCATTATGGTTTTACTCAAAAATTTTTGGGTGTTTGCATTTTCGCACCCCTCTGCCCCCGGTGGCGGCAACGCCGTGAGGCGCACTCCGCAAGGAAGTGCGCCTCAGTTATATTCGCCCGGCGGCGAGTTATATTGTCCTTCGGACAGTGATATGATGCTTCGCATCGTGATATTGCCTGCGGCAGTTTAACCGGCGAATATAATATCACGAAAGCCGGCAGGCTTTCATATCACTTTCCGAAAGGAAAATATCACTTTTGTCCATAGGCACAGCGGGCTTCGGATTTTGTCATCAAAATCCCTTACGGTTCTTTTTTAGATAGTACAAAAAGAAGGCGGCACAAATTTTGTGCTGCCTTCTTCCTTATGGAGCCTCTCTTGAAATGGCGTCCTTTTATTACTCTTTTTCTTCCTTCTGTCTCTTGATGACCTTCAGGCGCGAGAAATCCTCGCGTTCTTTTTCTTCAAGAGCCTCGGTGATATATTTTATCGTCTCGGTGAACTGCGGGATCATGATATTATCGAGCGCATTGGCGCGCTTCTGCGTTTTCTTTATCGCGTCGGCAAGGCGATAGACGCTGTTCTCTATTTCCGCAAGCTCTGCGGTCATACGCTTGACCTGCGCGAAACTCAGATATGCTTCGTCAAGCTGGGAGTTGGTCGAGTTGAGCCCGTAATACATATCGAGCTTCTCCTCGCCGAGCGTAACAACCGGCAGCTCAACGCCCATGACGCTGCGAAGGTCAATATCGAGCGACTCGTCTATCGGTATCGCCTGCGCGAACTCAGCACACATACCGAGCGTGACATTCGCACGCTGGAGCGCGAGATAGGCCTTTGAATAAGTCTCGTCTATATCCCGCTGAATCTTCGAAGCCTTGTCTATGAGTTGCATCATCTCGTGCACGAGTATATTTCTTTTGCGGTCGAGCAGATCATAGCCGAGCTTGGCGAGATCCAGCGACTTCTTCGTGCTCATCAGATTGCTTTTTGTCGGGAACACCTGTGCCATGACGCTCTCCCCCTTTCTTTACTGCTGTGCGGGCTTGTAGTGCTCCTTGAGAACGTCCTCATCAACACGGTCGAGCTCGGATTCGGGCAGCATGGAGAGCAGCTCCCAGCCGAGGTCGAGTGTTTGGTCTATCGTTCTGTTTTCATCGTAGCCCTGATTTATAAATCTCTCCTCAAACGCCCTGCCGAACTCCATAAGGCGCTTATCCGACGCGGAGAGCTCATCCTCGCCTATGACGGACGCGAGTGCCTTGGCATCCTGCACCTTTGCATAGGACGCGAAGAGCTGGTTTGCGAGCATACTGTGGTCGGAGCGCGTGTAGCCCTCGCCTATGCCGTCCTTCATCAGACGCGACAGCGACGGCAGGACGCTGACGGGCGGATAAATGCCCTTGTAGTCGAGTCCCCTGTCAAGCACTATCTGACCCTCGGTTATATAGCCCGTGAGGTCGGGGATGGGGTGCGTGATATCGTCGTTTGGCATGGTGAGAATCGGTATCTGAGTGACAGAGCCCTTCTTGCCCTCGACTATTCCCGCGCGCTCATAGAGCGATGCCAAATCGGAATAGAGGTAGCCGGGGAAACCCTTTCTGCCGGGAATCTCGCCCTTTGACGAGCTGAATTCACGCAGAGCCTCGGCATATGAAGTCATATCGGTGAGGATAACGAGCGTCTGCTTGCCCAAATCAAATGCGAGATACTCGGCGGCGGTCAGGGCACAGCGAGGCGTGATGATACGCTCGATTATCGGGTCGTTAGAGAGGTTCATGAACATGGTGACGCGGTTCATGACGTTGGCGTTTTCAAACGAGGTGCGGAAATATTCCGCGACGTCGTTCTTGACGCCCATGGCGGCGAAAACGATTGCAAAATCGTCGCCGTCGGCAACGTTCGCCTGGCGGACTATCTGAACGGCGAGCTCGTTATGCTTCATGCCCGAGCCCGAGAATATCGGGAGCTTCTGGCCTCTGATAAGCGTTGCGAGCGCGTCTATAGAAGATATGCCGGTGTTTATATAATTTCGCGGATAAACACGCGAAACGGGGTTTATGGGCGAGCCGTTGACATCGCGGCGGCACTCGGGATATATCTCGCCGAGGCCGTCTATCGGTCTGCCGAGGCCGTCGAAAACTCTGCCGAGAATCTCGGGCGACAGCGGCATCTCCATGGGTCTGCCGGAGAGCACGGTCGTGCTGTTGCTCATAGATATTCCGCGCGTTCCCTCAAAGACCTGAATGACCACAAGCTCGCCGTCTATCTTGACTATACGCCCCGCACGCGAGGTGCCGTCATCAAGTCTGAGCTCGACCATTTCCTCGTAGCTCGCGCCCTTGACGCCGTCAAGCACGACGAGCGAACCGTTTATTTGATTTAAACCGATGTGTTCAAAAATCATAGCTGTTTAAATCCTTCCTTGCCTTCAGAATAAGCGGGCTCAGCGCAGAAGCGGAGCGAGCGCTTTGTCTATCTCGGTGCGGTAACCGTCAAACATATCGAGTCTGTCGTTGGGCACATCGTACTTTATCTTGACGAGTTTATCGAACAGACCGAGCTTCGTTATCTTGGAAATCGGCACCTGCTTTGCGACTACCTCGCGGCATTTGTGATAGAGATAGAGGATAATTTCCATCATCTTCATCTGCTTTGCCAGAGGAACATAGGTGTCCTCCTTATGGAACGCATTCTGCTGCAGGAATCCGACTCTGATGACCCTTGCCACTTCCATGACAAGCTTCTGGTCGTCGGGCAGAACGTCCGCACCGATGAGCTTGACAATCTCCATAAGGCTGTTTTCTTCGAGCAGAATTGAGCACAGCTCGTCGCGGTAGTTCATAAATTCCGGCCCCGCGTTGTCATAATACCAGGCGGACAGGTCGTTTACATATTCGGAATAGCTAGTGTTCCAATTTATCGCGGGATAGTGACGCGCATAGGCGAGCGACTTGTCAAGCGCCCAGAAGCAGCGGGTGAAGCGCTTTGTGTTCTGAGTAACAGGCTCCGAGAAATCTGAGCCCTGCGGCGATACGGCGCCGATTATCGTTATCGAGCCCTCCGTGCCGTTTAGATTCTTGACATAGCCTGCGCGCTCGTAGAACTCGGAAAGTCTCGACGGCAGATAAGCCGGGAATCCCTCGTCGGCGGGCATCTCCTCAAGGCGTCCGGATATCTCACGAAGAGCCTCCGCCCAACGGGATGTGGAATCCGCCATAATAGCTGTATGATAGCCCATGTCGCGGTAATACTCGGCGAGGGTTATACCGGTGTATATGGACGCTTCACGCGCGGCGACGGGCATATTAGAGGTGTTCGCTATGAGCACCGTTCTGTCCGTCAGGGGCTTGCCCGTGCGCGGGTCGGATATCTCGCCGAACTCCTTAAGAGCCTGGGTCATCTCGTTGCCGCGCTCGCCGCAGCCGACATATATGATGATATCCGCGTCGCACCACTTTGCAAGCTGATGCTGCGTCATGGTTTTGCCCGTTCCGAAGCCGCCGGGTATTGCCGCCGCGCCGCCTTTTGCTATCGGGAAGAGCGTATCTATGACACGCTGACCGGTTATCAGCGGACGCTGCGCGGGCAGTCTGCGGCTGACGGGGCGCGGGATTCGGATAGGCCAGCGCTGGCAGAGCGTCAGCTCATGAGCGTTGCCTTTTTTGTCCTTTAAAGTAACTATCGTATCGTTTATTTTATATTTTCCGTCGAGCTTGACTTCCGTAACCTCTCCCTCAAGTCCGGGCGGAACCATAAATCTGTGCTTGACAACAGGCGTTTCGGGGCATTCGCCGTAGACGTCGCCGCCCTTGAGTCTGTCGCCGGGCTTGACGAGCATATTGACCTGCCACTCGCGCTCCTCGTCGAGCGCACTCTCGGCGCAGCCCTTTGATATGAACGCGCCGTTGTGCTCGGCAATAGCCGAAAGCGGACGCTCGATTCCGTCAAATATATTTCTGATTATTCCGGGGCCGAGGGTGGCGAACATCGCGCCGCCGGTAGCATAGACCGGCTCGCCGGGCTTGAGCCCGGTCGTCTCCTCATAGACCTGAATGGTGGTGAGCTCCTTATCAAGGCGTATGACCTCGCCGACAAGACGCTTCTCGCCGACATAGACCATCTCCATCATGCTCAGTCCCGTCTCGCCCTTTACCGTAACGACGGGGCCGTTTATTCCGTATATAACATTATTTTCGGACAAGCCGTTCACCTCCGACCGTTAAAGTATTACTGACATTCCCGAATTTTCGAGGAACCACTCGCGCTGCGCCTCAAGGCGCGTGTCGAGCGTATCGTCAGCTACGGTGCTGCCGCCGGCAACTCCGGCGCGGCATCCGCCTATAGTTATTTCGTCGCAGCTCTCGACCCTGCAGGCTCTGCCGAAAGCTCGTTTTATCTCATCCGCAAAGCGCATATCGGCGGGACGGACATAGACCGTCACGTCTCCCTGCGGGAAAACGGCGGCGAAGCCTGCCGCGCTCCTTTTGAGAAACTCCGCGTAACCGTCGGACTCTGTAAAGCTCATCAGCTTGTCACGCGCATCGCCGAAAACTCCGTCCGTAATGGCGCTGCGCTTGTCGGTCAGGCGGGCGCGCTGACGGGTTCTCTCATCGGCGACGGTACGGTTGAACTCCTGCTCCTTTAGCATACGCTCGCGCTCTATTCTCGCCTGAGCCTGGGAATGCGCCTTCGCCTTTGCCTTTTCAAGGCCGCTGTCAACCGTCTCGCGAGTCTTGCGGGTCAGCTCCTCGTGGCGCTCCTCGGCGTCCTTTGTTATGGCGTCAAAAAACTTTGCGGCTCTCTCTTCCTGATTGAGCATTGGTCAAACACCTCAAATCTTTATGCCGATAGTGTCGCGCACATAGCGCGTAATGGAGTCGCTCCCCTGTGAACCGTGGCGGTCGGGGATCTCGACTATCAGGGGCTTATCGTAGCTGCGCTTTGTCTGCGTTATAAAATCCTCGCACAGCTCGCAAAGGCGGTGCGTGATGAGAATGATGCCTACCTGCTCATCGGCAAGGCAGCGGTTGACCGCGTCCTCGACCGCCTGAGCGTCGTGCACAAGTTCTCCGTCGATACCCGCAAGGCGCATTCCGACAAGCGTATCGGCATTGTCGCTTATCAAATAAAAACGCATGGCTTTTGTTCCTTTCAACGCAGTGTAAAGCTGCTGCGCTTTACACTAATGTTCCTCAGCCTCGGAGCGTCAGACCTTGTTGAGGATAAGGATGGAGATAACAACACCGTAAAGGGCTATCGACTCGCCGAGGGCGACGAAGATAAGCGCCTTACCGAAAGCCTTGGGATCCTCGCTCGTTGCGGCGATAGCTGCGGGAGCGCCGGCGGCAACTGCGATACCGCCGCCGATACCGGCAAGACCGGTAACAAGACCTGCGGCAAGAAGTCCGAGACCCTTGGAGTTATCCTTGGCGGAAGACTCGGTGCTCTCGGCCGCCGTATCGGAAGCCTGCGCGGCGGTGGTGTCCGCCGGAGCTGCGGCCTTGTCCTCGCTGCCGGTTGCGAAAGCGCCCATGGCGCAGCCCGCGACGAGCAGAACCATGACGGCGAAAGTTGCCGCGTTCATGCGAAGGCTCTTCCTGACGCTCTGACCCTCAGAGTGCTTCTTCATTGTGTATACTACGGATGCGAGAAGCACCGCCGCGGGAACTACGATCATAACGGAATAAAAAAGAGTTGTCATTTTACTTTACCTCCGATTAGTCTTTATTTGCTAAAGCCCTTCGGGCCTTTTTGTTGGCAATTTTTGTTTTTATATTCGACTGAGCCTGCTCAAGCTTTGCGGGAGTGAACGCCTTGCCGCCGCCCTCATAGAAGCGGCTGAACATCTCGTAGAACTCAAGACGCAGTCCCTGAATGCCCGAGAGCAGACCCTCAAGGGCGATGACGATGATATTGCCTATGATGATAACGGGGATGTTGCTGCCGTTACCGCCGAGGGTGAACACGACCATCATCATGCTGGCATGGACTATAACAAACGCGCCGACACGAAGGAAGGACACGGTGTTGCTGAAATAGGACAGGACATATTCGATAAGCTCGAACAGGTTCTGGAGCAGGAAGTCAACGACGCTGTCGGGCTTCCAGTCCGGATGCTTGTCTATAATACCTATCGGTATCTCCTTTAGGTAGAGCAAAACGGCGCACACGCCCATAATACCGAACAGGACGCTGTTCGGAAGTACCTTCGGGCCGTTCATAAACGCTACGCAGAACGCAACGCCCGCCAAATAGAACACTATTCCGACAAGTCCGTTGTTGCTGAATATCGCCTCGCCTATCTTCTTATGCTTGAGGCAGGATACGACATTCAGGAGCATAGCTGTCACAACAAGGACAACGCCTATGCCTATGGCTACTATCAGGACGGTGTTTATCGAGTCCATAACGCTCAGCGGCTTTGAGGCCATACCCAGCGCATGGTAGACGGGGTCGAGCATATCCTCATAGCCGAACACGGAGCCGAACACAAAGCCGAACACTGCGCTCGAAAGTCCGCACGGGATAAGAATACGTGCAAGGGACATCTTCTTTATCCTCCAGCCGAGGATACCGAGCAGGAAGAGCACAAGTCCCTGACCGAGGTCGCCGAACATGATACCGAACAGCAGCGTGTAGGTTATTGCGACGAAGCCCGTGACATCGATATCCGAATATGACGGCAGGCCGTACATATCGACGAAGAATTCATAGGGCTTGAATATCAGTGGGTTCCTGAGCTTTACGGGCGGGGTCTTTGAGCTCTTATCGGGGTCATTCTCCTCGACCTCGACGTGCGGAATGGCCTCCGCTTTTTTCTCGAACTCCTTTGAAACGTGGGCCGGTACCCACCCGACATAGAAGAAATATTTATTGTGGCACGCGGCATAGCGGCGAAGTTCAAAGACGGTATTTAAATCGACGAGCTTCGTATATATCTCGTTGCAGCGCTTGCGGTTCTCTTTCCAGAGTGCCGCGGCTCGCTCGTCAAGCTGCTTCAAGTCGCCCTCGATTATCTCGATGTTGCTCTTGAGCTGGTCTATGACCTCCTCGACGGTGCCGACTGCCGACGGTATCTGCAGGCGCTCGAAGTTAAGTCCGGCGAACACGCTGTCAACCTCGTCAACCCGCTCTCTCGGCACGCAGTAGACGCCCCAATAGTCGGTGGCGTCGGTAGAGCACGGGATAAAGAGCACATAGGGGTTATCCTCATATGCAACAAGCTTCTCGTAGCTCTCCTTGGGCATATGTCCGAAGCGGGTCTTAATGAACTTGCAGTTAAACAGCTCATCGAGCCCGACATCGAAGCCCGTGAAATGCTCGTACTGCGCAATGCCGTCGCGGCACTGCTTAAGCTGATCCTCAAGCTCTCTGTACTCGTCGTGCAGCGCGGAGAGGTTTTTGTCAAGCTCGTCGATATAGGCGCTGGTCTTGTCATCGAGCTCGATATCGCGCGAGCGGTCGCCGACTATCGTCGGGTCGGGAGCGGAATCGTTCTCGCGGATAAGCTCCTCTATTTTTTGCAGCATCGGCGCATACGGGTTCTCCTCGCTGAGAGTCAGATAACCCATTGACGCAGACATATACTGCGTTGCCTGCTCGGGCTGGAACGAGCCGTCCAAGCAGCAGGTCGAAATGAAATTGTTAAGTTTATCGAGCGGACCCGTAACTTTAACAAGCTTCATTTTTGCAACTGCCAAGGTTTATCACCGTCCTTTTAAACTCTTGAAACACATTCAGTCGCCCACGCCTAACAAAAGTCGGCTTATTTCTTCGGGCGGAATATTATATCTTATACCCTCGATAATGTGGGTCAGATTTTCTGCTTCATTCTCCGCGAGCGCAACATAGCTCATCATCACAACGCTCGGGTAGGTCGAAAAACGCACAAGGCTCTTTGCGCGGTCATATCTGAGCTTTGCGCTCACCTGCTCAACGGAGAGGTCGCCGCGCTCGGCAAAGGCGGCATACGCCGTGCCCTTGAGCGTCTTGAGAGCCTCTTCGGCGTTCGGCGCTTTCATAAAGCCCGTGAGCTCCTTTTCTCCGAGCGTTCCGCCCGGCAGGAGCATGGTCAAAAGCACGCTCTGCGGCATATTCGTGAGCCTCTTGAGCCTGTAGAGCGAGACGATGTTTTCGGCGTCCGTATCGAACGCGTGCATTGCGTCAAGCTCCTTGCGCGCCTTGCCGCTGTAGTTCTTTTTGATAAGCACCTCGGCCTGCGAACGGAGATATTTGTTGAGTGCCAGCTCCATGCCGAAATAATCGGGTCTGCCGGCCGAGACAAACGGGGCGAGCACGGCCTTATATGGCGAGCCCTCGACCGCCGCCAACAGCAAATCGGCGTTTGTCGCAGTCTCGAGCGCCGCGGCGTTCAGCTCCGAATGACGCATGAAAAAGTCCGGCACCTTGGCGAGATTGTTCTCCGGGTGGCGGCTGTTCAGATATCGCACCGAATGCAGCAGCATATCGACGTCGGAGAGCGTAACGAAGTATTTGTAGAAGCCGTCGCCGATTGACTTTTCGTATCTGCAAAGGGAAGCGAAGTTATTTAAAAGGTGCTCTCTGAGCAGTATCTCTATCTGCCGACGGCTTACGGAGCCCATAGTCACGCCCTCGAATGCGTCGGCATAGGCCGTGTGAGCTTTAAGATAAGCCGCCGCCTCGTTGACCGTGCGGCAGGCGAGCAAATCGGTGTAGTTCTGCGCGGTAAGGCGTTTGCCGTACATAGCACGAGCCTTGGCGAGCACTGCGTTTGCGGCGGACGAAACTGTCATACGGCACACTTCCTTTCAAAAAAATCTTATCAGTCGGCGTTAACCGCTCTGTCTGCAAGCACCTGCGCCCATTTTGCGCGGTTCTGTTCGCTCTGCACGTCAAGCGCATCGGACACGGCACAGGCTTTTTTATCTATCGCGGCAAGAGCTTCTTTCAGCTTCGCGTCATACTCCGAAGCGGTCTTTGCTATCTCGCTGTCGGCGCGCTCCTGCTCCTCGGCCTGCAGCTTCTTTGCCTGCTCCGCAAGCTCGGAATCGGCTCTGTCAAAGAACTCCTGCTCCTCCATGGTGCGCTTTCTCGCGCGCTTGTCCATATCGACTATCGTTTTAATGATGCTGTCCATTGCTGCACCTCTTTTTTTCGACTGTTTCGGCATACCTATTATATATGCCTTTTACGCATCTTTCAGCTACTAAATTATATCACCCACGATGCAAAAGGCAATATGCAAAAATGATAAACTATCGACGATTTTTAATTTATTTTTTGTACCGTGGCATAGAAATTTAATAAACATTTCAAACTTGTAACAAAAAGTTTCACCCGTTAAATTCCGAGCGGAAAACAACCCCTCCGAATTGCTTTCGAAGGGGTCTGAACTTTATTTTTTAATTTTATCCTCGATGAAAATTCTTATCTTCTCGGCTACAAACGCACCGAGAGCAAAGGTGCGTGAATGATAGAATTTCATAAACTTTTGGCCGGGCTCGGTTCTGAAAATCCAAAGCGCCCAATCGGGGACTGGCTTATCGACTCTGCCGCTGTAGCGAAGCTCGAACGGCTGCGAATAGGTCACGCCGCCGCTGCCTTTCATTTGGAAGCGAATGTAACAGCCGAGCTCATCCTCGTAATCGTTGAGGTCGATCGTGTTGCCCGTGGCTATGACCTTGCCGTCGGCTATCCACTCGATAACCTCGCAGTCACGGTCGGGGTCTGCGGCAACGGTTATCGTGTTCTCCTTTTTATTCACCCTGATGTCGGTCACGAGCGGCACGTTTCCGTCGCCCTCAAATTCGCCGATGCCGTCGGTGGTCTTGTGATATCTGCTCGCGGCGAAAAAATTGCCGTCCTTCATCGCTTTTTTGACTGCATTTTCGTTGTTCTCCGGCAGGACGAAGAGCTCAAACGATCTGCCGATCTCGTTGAGCTTTTCGGAGTCGTCGTCGGCAAAAGCCCAGATGTTTCTGCCCTTGGGGATAACGACCTGAAGCAGTTCATCCCAGAGGGCACGGTCGCCGCGGGTCACTCTGTCCGTGCTGTTGACTATCTCCATGCCGAGGCAGCTCGGGCAGTCGATGAATATGCCCGCGAAATAGGCTATATATACATTCCAGTGGGAGCGCTGTGGGAATCTTCCGGAATCGACCCAGTCGCCGACATGGTTGAGCACGGAATATCCGCCCGCCTTTTCTATCTCCTCGGGCGCGGTTCTGTAGTCGTTCTCTATTCCCCACTCGCCCTGACCGTAGGTGGTGAAATAGCCGTTGACATGAGTCTTGGAGATGACCGCCATATTGCACTCTATTCCGCCGCGGATATCCGTCATGCCTCTGCCGCCGCGGTCAAGTCCCTTTGTGATGCGCTCGTAGTTCTCCTTGCTCATCGGATAGACTTTTCTAAAGCCGTTGAATATGCCGTTGGTCTTTCTCTTTTCCGTCCAGCCGTTTGTGATAACGCCGTGGTCTGTCATGGCGAGAATGTCGTAGTCGGCCTTGTAATATGCCTCTACCATCTCGTCTAAGGTCGGCTCGCCGTCGCTCGCGTCGCAGTGGGTGTGGAGATTCGCCTTGTAGGTTTTCCACTCGCTCCAATCGACCTGCTCATAGGGATTAACTATAGTATAATCCGTCTCCTTTTCTCCGAGCGCAAACGCCGCCGGGAACGCGGTGAAGAGCAGAACGAGAGCGAGAGCCGCAGACAGAATACGCTTGAAATTCCTTTTCATTGCTTTATTCTCCTTAAAAATCAATACGGGTCAAAGAATCGGTCAAAGACATTGTAGCCGAGGAAGAAGAGTTTGAACGCCCAAATAATGGGGTTGAACCTGAAGCAGGTCCAGTCGAGCACCGTGACCGTGGTGCGCAGTAAAGTAGAAATATCGTGAGTTTTCGGGACTCTGACTTTTCCGAAGTCCTCGCCGTCTCTGCTTATCACGAAGGGCTGAGAGTAGCATATTCCGTTGTCGCCCGTGATATAGAATCTGACATAGAGATACGGCGTGTCGAGCAGGTCGTCCGCGTGAAGGTCGAGCGTCGCCTTGCCGTCCGATATGCCTGTCTCGCGCCTGATGACGCTGCAGTTCGAGACCCAGGTTATCGAATTGAAATTCTCGCCCTCGATGCTTATCGTGTCATTTTCGTCGTCAACCGTAACGCGGGTGACAAGCGGTGTGTCGTCGCGCAGATAAGCTTCGGTCTCCATGAGCTTCTCCCCGTCGAAGCCGGGAATCTCCTCCATTCCGTTCAGCTCGACGCCGTTTGAATAGTGGGAGACCGCGAAGCACCAGCCGTTTTCCATACCCTTGCGGAAGCTCTCGTTTGTGAGCTCGGGCAGCACCATCATTGTATATGCGTCGTTGAGCGAACGTACATTGTGCGAATCCGCGAACGCGAAGCCCCACGGGACAACGCCGTTGGGTATCGTCTTTTGGAGTATCTGATCGTAGAGTATGCGGTCGCAGCGGGTATGCTCGTCGGTGGCGCTGTTTATGCCCATGCCGACGCTCGAGCCTTTATTATCAAGGAAGATGCGCGCAAACTTGTTGACATAGTATTCGTCTATTTTCTGCCCGACGTGCTCGGCGCTGTCCTTGTCGGGATAAACATATTCGCCGACGTGCGAGAGCATGGATATTCCGCCCTTGCGGTTGACGCCCTTTGACGGGGTCTCGTAGTCGCCGTAAACTCCGGCCAGACCCTGACCGTAATCCGCAAAGTAGCCGGTCAGGTGGCAGTCGCACTTGGGGGTCGCCATGTTGAGCTCTATGCCCTGCGGGATATCGAGCATTCCGTTTTTGTGGGTTCTCGTCGCCGACGCGGCTGTACCCGCAGTGTAAGCCTCATACTCGGCGGCGGTCAGCGGGTATATGGGCGCGAGCTTCGTGCGCTCATATTTTACGAGCCTCAGCAGCGGCACAAGCTGCGGCTTTTTATCCCATCCCCGGTTTATTGTGCCGTGGTCGGTGACGGCGAGGATATCGTAGTTGAGGTCATAGTGCTTCTCAACCACCTCGCGGATAGGCAGATATCCGTCGCTCGCGTTGCTGTGGGTGTGCAGCTGAGCCTTGTAAATTCCCCAGCTGTCCCAGTCGACTTCGGCATAAGGGTCGGTTATCTCGTAGCTTGCCTCCGCCGGAGCGGCCTCATTCCCCTGCGCAAAAGCAAAGAACGCGAGGGTCGGCGCCGCGACAAGCAGGCAGAGCAGCAGCGAAATGGTGCGTTTATACATCGTCATTCCTCCTCAAAAAGATTTTATTTTACAATAACAGTTTAAATCATTCGATATATCAAGTCAACAAAATTAATAAAAATTATTAACTAAAGATTTATTTTTTATTTATCTTTTCTGCGAAGTCCGTTATTTTTCCGTCAAATGTGACATTTTCGACAAATTTAGGTTGACTTATTTTTCAAAATTTGATATACTCGACTTGCGAGTTGAGCGAACGGAATTATTCCGCGGACTCTCCACCGGGAAAGAAAAAACTAAAAAGAAAGGGAAAAACAATGAAAAGAAAACTTATTTCCGCCGTTGCGCTCATCCTGTGCGCGACAATGCTGCTCTTCTGCGGCTGCAAATCAAAGAAGAATAACGACGATTCAACCTCCCCCTCCGAGAGCGGAGCGGCAGTTGACGCCATAACCGACGAGAGCACCGAGCCCTCAACGGAGGGAACAACGGAGCCCGAAAAGAAAGAGTCCACTCCCGATGCCATAAAGAAAGTTACGGACAGCACAAAGAAGCCCGGCAAGGTCAACACCACAACCCCCGCCGTCAAAAAAGACGAGTGGAAAAAAGCAGGCAAATACACCTGCGGCAAAAACCTCGCGGCAGGCGAATACTATATTAAACCCGACAGCAAAAATTGCAGCGTAATCCTGACGGACGGCAAGCATTTTGGCAAAGATGAGATAGTCGAGTTCGAGGTTCTTCCTTTCGGACTGTTTGTCACCATGAAGCCCGGCTACACGCTCGAAGTCAAGAACGGCAAGTTCATCGCTGCTTCCGCCGTTGAAAAGATGGGCGGCAAAAACGGCGTATATAAAATCGGCACCTACAGAGTCGGCATAGATATTCCCGCCGGCATAACCACTCTCGGCTCGTCCGAAGGCTCGTTCTTCACCGTTTTCTCGTCAAGCGATTATTTCGACGAGGACGCAACAGCAATCATTTTTGCTAAGGATTATCCTGTCTATTTCAACCTTGAAAAAGGTCAGCGCGTCATGTTCATGGAAGATACTTCCATCGGAGTAAAAATCCCCGCCGCCAACAGTGACGGCAGCTTCAATCCCGGAATGTATAAGGTCGGCAAGGATATCAAGCCCGGCAAGTATAAGCTCGTTCCCACGGACGCCGAAAACGGATATATTGTTTATTACGATCTGCAATACATTGATCTTTCGGTAGCCGATTCTGCCGAAAATCTCGGCAAGGATAAAGTAATCGAGCTTGCAAGCGGACGCTATATTGAATTTGCAGGCTTAAAGCTCGTTCCGTATGTCGAGCCCAAACCCACGGAGCCTTCAAGTGAAACCTCAAGTGAAACCTCAAGCGAATCTTCAAGTGAGACTTCAAGTGAATCTGGTTCCGATAAGGATAAAGACAAGGATAACGATGCGGACACTCCTAAAAATAACGAAGCCGGCGATAACAATGTCGGCGACAACAAAAATTAAACAATAATTAAACCCGAGGGAGAGCCGCAAAACGCGGCTCTTCTTTTTTGCCCATGTTGACTGAGAAGTTTAAGTTTGTTATAATAAACGCAGCGGAAAGCCCGCAATAAGGTTACGAAAGGGAAAAAGATGAAAAAGTTCATATCTGTAATACTGTGCTTCGCCGTGCTCATCGGAGTTCTGGCGTTCGCAGGCTGCAAGAAAAACAACGACGGTCAGGACACGACCGCAGACGGCTCAACAGCGGCTCCCGCAGTCAGCACCGAGCCCGAGACCTCCACGGAAGAGTCAACAACAACGAAGCCCGCAGCCAAGCCGGCTCAGGTTTCTCCCGCGCCGACGACCGGGGCACATATAGTGACCCTCCCCGCCGCAAGTGCAACCGAGAAGCCCAACGCCGCCAGCTCAACCGGCTGGAACGGCGCCGGCACCTACAAAGTCGGCAGCGGCAGCGGGCAGCTCAGACCCGGCGAGTACTATATCGTCAAGAACTCGTCAAAATCCTCTGTTTACGTTTGGAACGGCAAGATGAAAGACGACAGCGGCGAGCCCCTCGCCTGCGAGATAACCCTCGACGGCAAGACACACACGCTTGTTACGGTTGAGAGCGGCTATGTGCTCTATATCAGCGGCTGCAAATTCATCAGCGCATCCGTCGAACACCCCAAGGCAGTCAACGGCAAGTATGCCCCCGGAACCTACAGGATAGGCAGAGATATTCCGAAGGATGAATACATTGTCAAGAGAATCTCCGGTCTCTACTGCGGACTCGGCTTCAAAAAGAGTATCGACCCCTATGTGCAAAACGTCGCAAACGATTTTGAGATGTTTGATGTTTCTACCTACTACACCCTTTCAAAGGACGGATATGTCGAAATCACGGGCTGCGAATTCTATGACGCCGACTCATGCAGCATGGCTTCCATCGGCTGCGACGGCACAACCCCCGCGATGTATAAGGTAGGCAAGGATATCAAGGCCGGCACATATACGATAACCCCGGACGGCAGCGGCAAGAGCTACTACGCGGTCGCCTCAAGCCCGGAGGCCGTCGAGCCCGCGCAGCTTAAAAAAGCAACCAATGTTACAGTCTCCGACGGCGAATATGTCTATTTCTTCAGAGCCACGATGAAGTACTGCAAGAACCCGAACTCAGGGCTTGACCCCGACGCGACTCTGCCTCAGGAGTAAAAATCCGTTTGGCAAAACAGCAAAAGGACATCGGAATTAATTTCCGGTGTCCTTTTTGAGTTTGAGATTATGCCGACGCACCGTAGAACGCACGTCTGCGGATATTGGGGAAGATTGATAAATCGGGGGTTATGGGGGTAAAAAACCGCCATCAGGCAAACAAATTTAATATTGTAAATTGACATAATCGTGTAGGGACGGATATTATCCGCCCGCAGGTTTTGCAGTGATTTACGGCTTTCTTAAATTCGCAGAACACAAAAATCCTGCCCTCGGGATTCCTTAGGCAGGATTTGCTTTTATGGCTCCGTGCGCTTTGCGCAGGGATATTTTATCTGATATACGGAAGCGGGTTTACCGTGCTGCCGTTTATGATTATCTCGAAGTGGAGATGCGGACCTGTGACGTTGCCGGTGCTGCCGACTCGCGCTATCGCCTGTCCCGCGCTGACACGCTGTCCGACGCTGACGGAGATAGAGCCTGCGAGGCAGTGGGCATATCTTGTCTTGACTCCGCCGCCGTGGTTGATGACGATGCAGTGACCGTAGCCCGAATTGCTTCGGCGCACGCTCTCGACCGTTCCGTCGAGGGACGCGACTATTACCGCTCCCGTCGAACCGCCGCCGGGAAGAGTGAGATCAACGCCTGTGTGGAAGTCGCTGTAACCGCGCAGGGTTCTCCAGCCGTAAGGCGAGCTGACATATGTGCACGCCGGTGCGGGCCACACAAATCCGCGCCCGGAAACCTGGATATTATAACCGCCGCTGACGCGCGTCGATCTTGTGCCTATGAGCTTCTTCTCGGTCACGGGCTCTCTCGTCCTGACGCGGGAAATCTCCTGCGACGATACACGCTGCCCGTCGATATATGTCACGAGCTCGGTCACGGTATCCTCGCCCGTTACACCCTTGCGGGTGACGCGGCTGGTGCCCTTGAACATCGAGGCGTTATTGGTCTTTTCGACATCATAATCGACCTCGACCGTCCTTGTCTCGGTTTTCATGACCTTGACGCGGACATAGTTGACCTCGTTCGCAACCGTCAGCACATCGCCGGTATGTATATATTCGCCTATGTCGGGGTTAAGAGCCATAAACTGCTTTTCCGTAAGGCCGTTTGCAACCGCTATACCGTATATGGTGTCTCCGTCCTTGACGGTGTATGTCTTTTTCGCCACCTTGGTCTGTTCAAGCTGCTTTTTGAGCTTTGACGCATCCCACATGGTCTTCGGGTCATCGGGATAGAGACCCTGAACATACTCGACCTTCTCGACGAAATCGACAAAGCTGTTGCTGTCCGTCACCTGATACCTGTCGAGAATCGCGTTGAACACGCTCGAAGCGTCCGTCTCGTTCTTGACCGAACAGATGAAATCATCGTCGATATAAATTCCGCAGGCGTTTGTGACATTACTCTCGGAATTTTCGATTATCCTGTCGCAGAGTATCGAGGAATCGACAAGCTTGTTGAGGCTCACGAGCGAGAGCTCATAGCTCGGTTCCTCAAGCTCAACGGAGAAATCGGACTTTGTCGTGGTCATTCTCTCTTTCGCCGCGCTCTGCGCCTCGTTATAAACCGACTCGTCGGAGATATAGCCGAGCTCCTTGTTGTCATAGCTGACCTTGAGCGCAAACGTAACGCTGCTCCAATAGTTGACGGTAATCACAAATGCGAGCACCGCAGCCACAGGCAGAACGACATTCGCTATGGTTCTAAACATCTGAGTATGGGTAGCGAAGGCTTTTTTCACATAGTGCCCGAGAATCGGAAACAGAGTTTTCGGGTTATGCCTGCTGCGCTTGATATAGCGCATGGCGGAGCGCACATCGCGCCGGAAGTCCTTGACCTGATCTACGAACGTGTGCGAAATAATATAGACGAACTTTTTGAAGCCGAGCCAAAGGAAACGGAAAATATACCCGAAAAATCCGACAATTGTTCTGCCGAGCTTCTTGGGTCCCGTGAGCAGCTTTTTAAAGGAAGTACCGACGGCAAGTCCGAGCGCCGTTATTGCGGCATACAGCGCTGCCGAGGCATCGCCCTTTTGAGCCTTCGCCTTTTTCTTCGACGACTTGCCCTCTTCGCTCTGCTGCGCCTCGGGCTCTTCGGCGGAGTCTGTTTCTGCTTCGATTTCGTCCGCCTCAATCATGACATTTTCGTCCTCGGCAGAGTCCGAGTCATCCCCGTCAACCTGACCTCCCGCCTTCTTCATGGCCGCTCTTGTGCGCCTGTCGAGAGTCTTTTCGTATGTGGCAAGGATATCGTCATAGTCGCTGTCAAAGTCTATCTTCTCAAAAAAATCGTATTTCTCGATTTCATTTATTCTGTTTTCAGACTCGCTCCCGTCCTTTACCGGCGGCTTCGAGCTGTTCAAATCAGGATTGGCTGCACTGCCTTTTTTATTCTTAGACATTGCTCCGCCTCCTTAAAAAGATTACAAAATAATTACAAATATTATAACGCCGCAGAGAGTATTTTACAAGTCTTTTGAAGAAATATATTGTTAACAATGCTTGGATACCGCAACAGTCGTTGCATAAAAAGCATAGAAAAATGAGCCGCCGTAAGGCAGCTCATTATTTCACACGGGATAATTATTTCTTCTCCTCGGTCATGTTGAAGCGCTTCTTGAAGCGGTCAACGCGTCCGCCGGTATCGACCAGCTTCTGCTTGCCGGTGAAGAACGGATGGCACTTCGAGCAAATATCGACACGGAGATCTTTCTTTGTGGATGAGGTATGGATGACCTCGCCGCAAGCGCAACGGACCTCTGTGGGCTCGTACTTAGGATGGATTCCTTCCTTCATTATTGTCACCTCTTTCGGATTATCTGCATATAACTTTATCTTTAAGCTTAGCAAACGAAATTTTATCATACACGGGGCAAAAATGCAAGCCCTTTTTTCATATTTTTTAATCCGTTCCGACTTTAACCGCCGAATTTATATAAAAAGAGTACAGAAGCGTCTCCTTGACGGGCATTTCGAGCGCCTGTGAGAGCGCCTCGCGGTATATCTCAAGCTGAGCGGAATACCGTTCGAGCAACTCCTCGGCGTTGACTCCCGTGTCGGTCTTGTAATCGACAATGACCAGCTTTCCGTCCTCGACAAAAACGCAGTCGGCGATGCCCTGGACGACAATTTTTTCCTCCGCCGCGCCGTCTTTGAGCTCTGGATAGAAGAAGTCCGCCGAAAACAGCGCCGCAAACTTTTTCTCGCGCATCACGCTGTCGGAGGCGAATATACGCCCCGCGAGCGGCGACGCAAAGAACCGCCTTACCGCGCCGACATTCACGGCCTTGCCCTCGTCCTTCGAGAGGAAACCGCTCTCAACAAGCCTGTCGAGCTCTGCGCTTATATTATCCCGCGCCGCAGCGTAGTCCGAAAACTGCATAAATTTATGCGTGGCTGTGCCGCGCTGAGCCGGAGTCAGTCCGCCCGCACTCATAAACGCGGGGCGCGACGAGGCGAAGTATTCGCGGTTTATGCCGCGCTCCGAGCCGTCCGACGCGGCGCGCTTCGCGGGCACGGACGAGAGCACCGAGCGCGGGTCGGAATAGTCGAGCCTGGCACGGACTTCGTCATAGAAAACAGGCTCTGCGTGTCGCTCGCTCCTCTCCTCTTCCTTTTTTAAAACGGACTTCGAATCGCTCACCGCAACCTTTAGCTTAAACTTATCTTTATCGGAATTGAGCACGGGCACATCTATGCCCGCGAGCTTTCTCAGCTCCTCCGCGGACGGGTGGCGCATTAGCGCCGTGAGCACCAGATCGGAGAAATTATTCATTCTCAGCACCGCAAACGGGTTCGCCTTCTCCCCTATTCCGCACTCGACCGCAACCTTCACAAAGCTCTTTTCCGGATTCGAAACCGAGGTTACCATAATAAGATTTTCCTTCGCTCTCGTCAGCGCAACATAGAGCACGCGCAGTTCCTCGCTGCGCCCCATGCGCTCCGACATGATGACCGCCGCACGGCGCGGAGCGGTGTCATAGACGCTTATGCCGTCCTCCGTGCGCCGCTTCATGCCGAGACCCGCGTAGGAGTTTATGAGCACCGAATCGCTGTTATCCCGCTCGTTGAACTTATGCTGCATATCGGCGAGAATGCATATGGGAAATTCGAGTCCCTTGCTCTGGTGGACGGTCATTATTCGCACTATATCCGCGTTTTCGGACGGGCGCGCCGCCGTAGCAAGGTCGCCGCTCGTGCGCGCAACCTTATCTATAAAACGGATAAAGCCGCTGAGTCCGAGATTTCCCGCCGCCTCGTATTTTTCGGCATAGTCGCAGAGCAAGCTCACGTTTAGCCTGCGGCGCTCGCCGTCCGGCATGGCGCTGACAACGGCGTCGAAGCCCGTCTCCTCGCACACTCTGCGGACAAGCTCGCCCGCGCTGAGCGTCAGCGACAGTCTGCGCAGGGAATCGATTTTTTTAAGAAATGCCGCAGCCCTTTCGCTGCCCTCGCCCGCCGCCGCTGCAACGCTGCGGTAGAGCGGTTCCGTCTCGCCCGCGCCGAGCCGCTCTTTCGCCGAGGCGCGGATATCCGCAAGCTCGCCCGCGCTGAAGCCGAACAGCGGAGAGAGCATGACAGCCGCGAGCGGTATGTCCTGCACGGGATTGTCGAGCACACGCAGGAGAGAGAGTATAAAGCTTATCTCGGCGGCCTCGAAAAAGCCGCCCGTATCGGGAGAAAAGGCCGGTATGCCGCGCTCGGCGAGCGCGTTGACATACGCCTGAGAAACATTCTTTGCCGTGCGCAGAAGGATGCAGAAATCGCCGTAGGTCGCGGGGCGCAAGGCGCCGTCCTTTGTCAGAGTAATCGAGCCGCTTTGGACGGTTTTCCCGATATAGTCCGCGATATAATCCGCCTGCGCCTTTAGCGTATCGGCTCTGTTGCCCGAGTCCGTCACTATATGCAGCTCGCAGTCCGGGATATCGCGCTCGGGGTACTCCGCCGCGGCATTGAGAGCCTCGGAATCATCATATTCGAGCTCGCCCGCTCCTACGCTCATAAGCTGACGGAAGATATAATTGACGCAAGAGGTGACTCCCCTGCGGCTTCTGAAATTCGAGCCGAGGGTGATACCCATGGGATATTTCCCGCTCTCAAAGCTGTTGGTCAAGGCGCGGCGGCGCAGGAAAATCTCCGGCATCGCCTGGCGGAATCTGTATATGCTCTGCTTGACGTCGCCGACTGTGAAAAGGTTATTCTCATCGGCGGACAGGGCTCTGAATATCAAATCCTGCGCCTCGTTTATATCCTGATACTCGTCAACGAGTATTTCAACATAATGTTCGGAAAGCTCACGCGCAAGGTCGGTCTTTTTATAGCCATCCCTGCCGTCGGAGACCGCAAGCAGATTGAGCGCCCGGTGCAGGATATCCGAAAAGTCCGCGCAGTTGAGCCTGTCCTTCTCCGCGGAATACTCCCTGCCGAACTGCTTGACGAGCCCTATGAGCTTCGTCACCGGGCCGCGCAGCAGCCGCACATCCTCGGCGTGCTCCGCCGACGAGACGCACATAATATCCGGAACTTTTTTGATAAGATCCTTGAGCTTTTTGCGCGCGGTCGTGACCGCATTTTTCGCCTCGCTGTCATAGCCCTTGGGCACGCGGCCGAGGCTCATATATTTAACGCTTCCGAATGCCTCAAGCGTATCGTCCCAGTCGGTGTGAAGCCGTTCCAAAAGCTCCTTATACATATTGATGTCGCTGCACACCGCCTCGCCGTATGCCGAGAGCACCGTCTCGTCGGAGGTCATGAGCTTCAGCATCTCCGAGCTTGAGGATATGCAGTAGTTGAGCATATCGGAGATATATTCCTTTATTATATCCCCCCAACGGCTGCTGTCTATGTCACTGTCGGCATACTCCTCTATAAGCGAGTCGAGCCACAGCTCCGGGAACGGGTATGCGGTCGATATGTCGTACATTCTTAGTATCAGCTGCGCGAAGTCGTCGTCGCTGCTGCCGGTGGAAATCATATCGCTGAGCTGCAAAAAGCTGCCGTCGGTATCCTCCTCGTATGCCCGCTCGAGCATTGCCTCGCAGACGTCGTTTTTCATTATGACCGCCGTCTCGTTATCGAGCACGGAGTAGTCCGGAGATATGCCGAGCGAGTGAAAATTTTCGCGCACAAGGTCGTTGCAGAAGCTGTCGATAGTGCATATCTTCGCAAAGGGCAGGAGCATATATTGGCGGCGCAGATGCTTGTCCGCCGGATTCTCCGAGAGGCGCTTGAGTATCGCCGCACCTATCTTCTCGCGCATCTGCGCTGTGGCGGCGCGGGTGAATGTGACTATCAGCAGATCCTCCGCCGAGCAGGGATTTTCTTTGTCCGTCAGGCGGCGGATAACGCGCTCGACGAGCACCGCGGTCTTGCCCGAACCGGCTGCCGCGCTGACAAGTACAGAGCCTTTACGGCACTCTATCGCGTGTTTCTGGTCAGTCGTCCAGTTAATTCCCATTTCTCCGCCTCCTCTCTGAGCTCAAGATTGTCGTTTAATTCTCTTACGGGCATATTGCTCTCGTGCGTGCAGATGTTCCAATACTCGCATTTCGAGCATATATCGTTGTAGCGATTTCCCTGCGCGGGAAGCGCGGGAATAGAGCCGTTATGCAGCTCTTCGCCCATGCTTACAAGGTTTTCGTCAACTTTGTCCCAGAGCGCCGAGAGCTCGAAGAGCTCCATTGCGTTTCCCTTTATTTTGCCGTCCTTGTCTATACTTGCGGGGATATACACGCCGTTTCCGTCATGCTCCATGGCGACTATGACACCCGCGTTTTTGAGCACGAAGCCCTGCATCTTTTTGTCTTTCGGGCCGCCCTGTTTGCTGAGGTCTTTGCCGCGCTCGGCTGTAAAGGCGGACGCCTTTGCAGGCATATAGAGCACACCCGCCGGCGCTGCGTCACCGTAGAGCGCTTTTCCGTTATTCACGAGCGTAAAAAGATAGATAAGCATCTGCATATTAAGGCCGTTAATAACATCGGAAACGGCGAAAATCTTGCCCGACGACTTGTAATCTATAACTCTTATATACGCCTCTCCGTCTACAGTTGCGAAGTCTACCCTGTCCACCTTGCCGGAGATGTTGATATATCCGCCGGAGGGCATCTTCAGCTTGTAGGGCTTGACCGCGCCGTCATACGATATGTCAAGCTCGAGGTCAACGGGATAAAAGTCGCTGTTTCTGAACTCGTCCGCAAGCCTTGCGGCGACTGCGTCTATGCTGCGCGCGAGCCGCTCATAGAGATAGAGGAATCTCTTTGACCTCTGCGAGCGGTCAAGGTAGCGTTCGAGATAGGCGTTTAAATACTCGCCTATTTTTTCATAGCGCTCGCCGTCGCCGAGCTCGCAGAGCTCCTGCGCGGTAAATTCGCGGAGCAGACGTTCGAGCACAAAATGTATGACCGTGCCCTTTTGAAGCGGGTCGAAGGTCGCGCTCTTGTTCTCCTTGAGCTTGAGCCCGTAGCGGCAGTAGTAGGAGAACGGGCAGCGGTAATAGGTCTCGGCTCTCGAGGGCGAGATATTCATATTCACGCCGAAAAGGCGCGAAGCCGTCTCGCGGCTGTCTATATTGAACGTGCGCTCGGCGGCAGCTCCGTCGAGCGACGCAAGTCTGCCCGAATAGTCGGCGTCCTGCGCAAAATATTTTCTCAGCGACTCGTAGAGCTCGCCGCCGCGGCGCATCAGTGCCGCCGTCAGCTCAAACGCCGGGGCTTTTCCCTCGACGAGGTCGAGCTTGTCGGCGGTCATGGTGTCCGTCCGGCTTGCAAGCGGGAAGTGCTCACGGATAAAGGTGACTATTTCCGACTCGCTGAGCTCCTCGCCCTGCGCACTCTTAGACGGGAAGCTGACCGTCAGCTTCTCCTTTGCGCAGCAGCACGCGGTGTAGGCTATGAAGCGCTCCTCGGCCACTCTGTCCTCGCCGTATATCGCGGTCTCCATGCCCGCCTGCGCGAGACGTTCGCGCTCGTCGGCGTTGAGCATTCCGCCCTGAGTCGGATTCAGCGGCAGCTTTCCCGCATTGGCTCCGAGGACGAACACGGCCTTGGGCGCTATTGGTCTTATCCTCTGCGCCGAGCCTATAGTCACCTCCTCCAAGGAATGCGGTATTTCGCCGAGGGTGACGGTGGAGAGCATGAGGTCAAAGAGACGGGCGAAGCGCGCCGCCTTTACGGGAGTGCCGCCGAGCGTCTGCGCCGCGACATCGAGCAGCGAGCAGAGGGTATCCCAGAGCCGCTCCGTCTCGAGTGCGAGCACGCTCTCGCCCGAATCCTCAAGATAAATCGCAAGCTCCTTGAGCCTCTGCGCCGTGTCGAGCTCGCACAGCAGCTCAAACACAGCCTTTGCGCAGCCCTCGCCGTCGTTATTTTTAAGCTTGCTTCTGAACCTCGCAAACGGCTCAACCGCTTTTTCGCGCAGGGCGTTCAACCTTTCGAGCTCCGCCGAGGCGCTTTCGGTCATCTCGCCGAAGCCGTCGGGACTCGACTCCCATTTTTTCAGCCAGCCCGAGCCGTTTATCTGCCAGAGGTAAGTATAATTCTCAATGTCCGAGACTTCGTCCGCCTCAAGCGGGCAGAGTCCGGTTTTCAGAGCGCGCAGGACGCTGTCCGTATCAAAACCTGTGTCGGCTATCTTCAGCGCGGCGCGGACGAGCGTCATCAGCGGCTGATTAATAACGGGCTGCCGCCTGTCCTCGAACACGGGCACACCGCATTTCGCAAGGGCGGTCATCATCGGGCGGATATAGGACTTGTCGTCACGCACTATAACGGCAATATCGCGGCTGCGGTATTCGCCGGTTCGAAGCATTTTCTTTATCTGCGCCGCGATAAAGGCGCACTCGCTGCGGATATCGGGCGCCGCGACCACCGCTATGCTCCCGCACTCGCCCTCGAACACGTCCGCCTCGGGGCTCAGGAAATCCTTTGCGAGAGCATCGAGCGCGGCGTCGCTGTTCGGCTCATTGACGGTGACGGGCTTTGCGCAAGGCACGTCGACGCTGTTTGCGATTTTAATAAGCTTTTTCGCGGTGTTCTTCGTATGATAAAATATATCGTCGCTGCCGACATCCGTAAGGTCGGGCGCGTTCAGCGCGACACAGACATCGTCCGCTTGAGTGAGTATTTTTCCGATAATACCGAACTCCTGCGCGGTAAAGCCGCGGAAGGAGTCGAAAAACACCGTTTTGTTTTTGAAATACCCGCTCTCCGCGAGCTTGTCCTTGAGGCGGGTCAGCATACGGCTGTCGTCAAGCCAGCCGTCCGAAACAAACGAGTCATAGACCGAAAAAACCAGCGAAATGTCGCCGAGCTTGTCCTTTAAAAGTCCCTCCTCCATGTTGTTCATGGTGCTGACGATATCCTCGGAGGATATCGCACATTGGCAGAATTCCTCGCTGAGTACGAGCAGCTCGCGCACCACGGCGGGGCTGTCCGCGCTGCGGGCATAGACCGTCAGCTTATCGGCGCACTGCTCGAGGGCGCGGCTCATAAGAAGTATTTTTCCCGCCTCGTTGAGACGCTTGCCCTTATCCCAGCCGACAGAATTAAACACGGTATTGGCAAGGCGCGTAAAGCTCAGCACCTCGATGCGCTGAGCGTCGGCAGTCCCGAGCCGCTCGAGCACTATGCGCTCCGCGGCAAAGGAATACTGTTCGGGCACTATCAGCACCGCCTCGCCGCCCGACGATGCGAGCGCCGCCACGGCGTCATAGAGATACCCCGCGGTACCGCCCACCGAGGGCGAAAGAATCAGTCGCAGCATTTTATCCCTCCGTCAAACAGATTTCACATAAAGATTATATCACATATCCCGAGTTTTGCTATACCATATTTAGTACATTGATATTGTATATCCGAAAACTCTCTGCTATAATGTTACTGAAAAAATTACAAGGCGGTGTGCATATTGAAAATATCAACTCAGACGGATATCATTTTTCCCGCTTTCGGCATTGACGAGGGCATGAAAATATTCAGGGATGCGGGCTTTGACGCGCTCGACTTCTCCATGTTCTATATGAACAGTTCGCGTGAGAGCGAGCTCGGGCTTATGAGCGAGGATGAGCTTGTCGGCACGCTCAGGCAGATGAGCGAAAAATATTCCCTCCCGTTCAATCAGGCGCACGCCCCGTTCCCGAGCTATCGATTCGGCAACGAGGAATACAATAATTTTGTCTACGAAAAGCTGAAGCTCTCTATCCGCGTCGCAGGCAAAATAGGCGCAGAGCAGATAATCGTCCATCCGACCGCCTGCCCGGACGGGGTGGATCAAAAGCAGTTCAACATCGATTTCTATAATTCACTCAAGCCCCTTTGCGAGGAGTTCGGGATAAAAATAGCGCTCGAGAATATGTTCGGCCACGACGACCGCCGCCACGTCATGCTCGCAAATGTGTGCAGCTACGGCGAGCAGCTCGCCGAATACTATGACGCGCTCGACCCGAGATATTTCACGGTCTGCCTCGACCTCGGCCACAGCGGCCTTGTCGGCGACGACGCGGCGCACGCTATAAGAGCGCTCGGCCGCAGGAGGCTCACGGCTCTGCACGTCCACGACAACAACTATATGGAGGATCTGCATATGCCGCCCTTCACCTGCAAGCTCGACTGGAAAGCGATAGCGCAGGCGCTGCATGACATAAACTACACGGGCGACGTCACTCTCGAGGATGACGGCTTTATCTCGAAGCTGCCCAAGCGCGCCCTGATAAACGGCACGCGCCTCGCCGCAGACCTCGCCTCGGAGCTGCGCGACATGATAGCTCTGTAATAACAAAAGCCGCATTCCGCCGAATGCGGTTTTTCTTGAACAAACGAAAAGTTTGTGCTATAGTTATGAATATATATATATATGCGGCAAACCGCACTGGAGGAATTTTTTTGGATACCCGAAGTTGGGTGCAGATAATTTGCCTTGTACTTCTCATACTGTTTTCGGCATTTTTCTCGGCATCCGAAACCGCGTTCACTTCCCTCAACAGAATAAGACTCAAGACCATGGCGGACGACGGCAACAAGAAGGCCGCCAACGCATACAAGATGGGCGAGAACTACGACAAGCTGCTCTCCACCGTCCTTGTAGGAAACAATATAGTAAATATCACGGCCTCGTCCGTGGCGACGGTGCTTTTCATCAAGCTCATAAACGAGAGCCGCGGCCCGACGGTCTCGACAATAATCATGACCGTCCTTCTGCTCATCTTCGGCGAGGTCACACCGAAAACGGTAGCCAAAGAGATGCCCGAAAGATACGCCATGTTCGCAACGCCGTTTTTAAAGGCGATTACGGTCATTTTGACCCCCGTTGTGGCGTTCTTCATGCTCTGGAAAAAGCTTCTGAGCAAGATTTTCAAATTCAAAAAGGACGACACGATAACCGGCGACGAGCTTTTGAACATCGTTGACGAGGCGGAGTCCGGCGGCGGGCTTGACGAGGACGAGAGCGACCTTATCCGCTCGGCCATCTCCTTTTACGAGTGCCCCGTCGGCGATATTCTGACCCCGCGCGTTGACGTTATCGCCGTCTCAAAGGATGACAGCGTCGAAAAGATAGCCTCGGTGTTCAACGACTCCGGCTTCTCGCGCCTGCCCGTATATTCCGACGACACGGACGATATAATCGGCTTTATTCACATCAGAGACTTCAACAAATATGTGCTCACCGGGAAGCAGCCGATATCCTCGATAATCAAAAAGACCGTCTACATAGCAAAGCAGATGCAGATAAGCGAGCTGCTAAAGCTCATGCAGCAGAAAAAGACGCATATGGCGGTTGTCGCGGACGAATTCGGCGGCACGCTCGGAATAGTCACCATGGAGGACATACTCGAAGAGCTTGTCGGCGAGATATGGGATGAGAACGACGAGGTAGTCGAGGAGTTTTCGCCGCAGCCCGACGGCACGGTGAAGATACTCGGCAGCGCGCAGCTCGACAAGATGTTTGAATATTTCGACCTCGAGGAGGACGAGGATTCCGAATCGGTATCCGTAGGCGGCTGGGTGCTCGAGCAGCTCGGCAAAATGGCCGAGGTCGGCGACACGTTTAAATACAAAAATCTTTCCGTACTCGTCACCGACGTAGAGCAGCGCAGAGTTATGGAGATTTCGGTAACGGTCGAAGAGCCGGAGGAAGAGAAAGAGGAAAAGGACAAAAAAGAGGACTGACGGATAAAAACATGCGGGACTGCCGCATTCGATACGGAAATTTTTTCTTTGTCCCTATCTGTAAAAATCAACTTAAAAACGAAGCCGCAATTTGCATTGTCTGCTGCAAATTGCGGCTCTGTTGTTTGCTCTTTTTTGCCTTTTCTCATCGATGCAGCCGTGCTTTTGCTGCGAATCCGTCCCTATTCGTCTCCGAAGATTCCGTCGTGCGCCGTCTGCGCGGCGCTTAACTCCATGTTGCAGCGCAGAAGATAGAACGGAACGGTATTTATCAGCTTATTTGCAAAGTCGAGATATTTCTGTCTCAGCTCGCCGCGATCATCAGGAATCGTCAGCTGATAAAACATTCGCCGCATCTTTTCGCCGTTATCCTCAATTTTTTCTATGCTGTTGACAAGGTCTCTTTCTATAAAGCACAGGGCTTCGACGGGTACCGTTTTGTTGCAGCCCCATTTTTCTTTTCCGCACCATGGGGTGCCTGCGCCGAAAAGCCTTCCGTCACGGAAAAGGAAAAGCGGCTTGTCGCCGTTGACGCATTCGACCCTGTCGCCGAACAGACGGCTCCAAAGCTTTATATGCGTGCTTTTTCCGATACCGCTGGGCGCTGCAAAGGCAACCCCGCGGCCGTCAAAGGAAATCAGCGCCGCATGAAAAACCGCGGCATCATAATTGAAAACCTCATCGTAAATGCATTCGCTTATGGCGAGCACTTCAAGATAATCGTCGGAAAAGACTTCGGAGAAGCCCGGAAAATAATTTCTGAGCTTCTCCTTGTGTTCTTCGGAAGCCCTTACGCAAAACATAGGGGCAGCCTCGGTGAGGTACTCCCTGCACATAGTCTCAACGAGGCTGTGTTTGCAGGAAATACCTACCGTTAAATCTGCAATTTTTGCAGTGAACTCCATTAGTGGAAATCGCCTACATGCTCGAGCTTGCCGGAATCCCGGACAAACTCGAATCCGGAATCCTCTGCCGGAGCGTTTGGCTCTGCGGGAGCCGTAGTATCGGGCTCCGGCTTGGGCTTGGGCTTAATGCCGCCGACTATCTTGTCGATGATGCCCTTAATTGCATTCGCAATCTTCTTGAAGAAGTTGCCGATTGCGCTGCCGACGCTTGCAGATTCGGCCTTCTCGGCTGCCGGAGCAGCGGAAGCAACAGCCGCAAGTGCAGTCAAGCTAAGAACAAGCACAAGTATAACGGCAAGAACTCTTTTGAGTGTTTTCTTCATTTTATTCTGCTCCTTTCTCAGTTATCCAGATCGCCGACATCTGCTTTTCCTTTTGTTCTCTGTGCCTCTCTTGCAGTGTCTATATGCTGGGAATCAAGGCCGATGCCCATTCTGACAGCAGCAAGGTCAAAGCAGATAATCTCTGCAAGAGGCTTCTCGTAATTCTTGTTTTTCATTATACCTCTCCCCCCTTTAATTATTATCGGCCGCGATAAGCTGATCGACGCTGTAGGCTCTGGACTCGCCGTAATAGTAGCTGTAGTGAGTGTTGCCGGAAAAATCGGTAACCTCGACGCAGGGCGTTACATAGATAACCTTGGAGGTGTCGCCCGTATAAGTCTGAGTCTCGGAATTATATGTAATACCGGTATCGATATCGACCCACATAATGCCGAGGAAGCTGGGGTCGCCGAACTTGTTGTGGTGGTTCTTTCCGACATTCCACTGAGTCCATGCGTCGCCGGCGAAGGCGCTGTTGTTGCCGGGGACATAGTTCCAGGTATCAAGGGTGACCTTCTTGTTGGTGGCGTTGCTGATAAGCTTCTTGGTTATACGAGCCTCGAACGGAGTACCGTTCTGAGTCGTGGTCTTATAGCCGCCCTCAAGGGTGGGGGTGGCGTTGGTATAAGAAGCGACGAAGGTGGGCTTGTTGAAATAAAGCTCAGTGCCGTCGGCTGCGGTATGCCTGCTGGGCTGAACATTCTGAAGGTCGGTCATGTAACCGCCGAGAAGCGCCGCAACCCTGATATAAACCTTGCCGTCTTTGCCGATAAGGAGCGCTCCCTTGGTGACGGAAATATCCTGTCTTGCGGCGGCAAGCTCGGACCTGGTATACCACTTTGCGGTATAGGCCGGAACGGACTGATGCAGCTCGTTGTCGTTCCAGGTCAGAAGGTTGTCTGCCGTAAAGGAGTGCCGGAATTTGGGATCGTTCGGATCGTTATCTGCGTCGCCCGGATTCAGGGGATTCATGAAATTAAGCGGTGGAATGGTTCTGTGACCGTAAGGGGCATAGAACTCCCAGCCCTTGAAGTAGAGGTCGGTATACTCCTCGCCGGTGCTCACGTTGTAAGCCACGGAGGTCTCGCCTGCTGTGGAGATGAAATTGCCGTCCTTGTTCTTGAGGGCGCCGATCCAGCCGCTCTTATAGAGGTCGTAATTAGGTCTGTTGAGTGGCGCGATAAAGGGAACGGTGTTTCCCTTTTCAAATGTAAGAGGAGTGCTGTTGCGATCGAGTCTCCAATTGATATTCTTATGTTCTCCGTCATAATCGGTGTGCGCATAATAGTGAATATCGGCCTCGTTATAGTTCTTCATAACATAGCCCTTATACTGTCCGTTGGCATATGCATTTGTTTTAGCGCCGAAGAGAAGATAAGTGGGCGTCTCATATACTGCGCCGGAAAGCGAGCTGTTAGCGTTCACCGTGGTCTTCGTGGGACTGTAGATAACCGCATAGTCCGGCGCCGGATTGTTGACTGTGCCGCCGTTAGCGCCGTTATCCCAGAAGAACTGGACATCGGTCTGCTGCGGAGTGTAGTTTCCGCGATAATCGCCGAAAACGCTGACGAAGCCGGAATAAGCCTTTGTGCCCTGAGTGGGAAGCTTCGCCTTTATTCCGACAGGCCGGTCTTGCTGACCGCCTATGACATTGACGCCGATCTTCGACTCATGCGCCGGAGCCGCAAGAGAGATAAAGGAGTCCTTGTGGACATAATTACTGGCGGCATCCAAGGTCAGGCAGACATCGTCCTGGGATATGCAATCATTAACGAAGTTTGTGGAAACAAGATCCCAGTTATCGTAAATCCAGACCTGCTCGCCGATATTCAGCGCCGTCTCGGCTTCTCTGCCGTCAATAAAAACTCCCGCTCCGTTGGTAAAAACCTTGCGGTCTTTCGCCGAGGTATAAACGCCGTAGAGCCAGGTATCGTTTGTGCTTGTGCTTTTACTGGTTTTCGGTGTAACTCTTGCGCCGTTTATGGTATCGCCCGCCTTATAGGGCTCGCCTGTGTCGGGATTGATAGTTTCGTTCGTATTGTTCGGGTTGACATAGATGACCTTGCCGGTATCAGGATCCCGCAGAACAGTCTCGACCACAAATCTTGATTCCTTCGTGTAGTCCGCCTGCTGGAAACGCGAGAAGCTGTTGCCGGTGATAACCGCATGTCTGAGGTTTGCGGTTCCGCGGACATAAAGACCCGCACCCGATGCATCTCCCCAACCGCCGTTGGGCAAATATGTTCCGCTCATATTGTTTGCAATTATCGGGAAGTTGTCCAGATCGCTCATGTCCTGAATATTGTCGGGTCCGCACATATTGAGCACGCCGCCCCTATGGACAAAGATGCCGCCGCCGTTACTTTTGGGGATGTCTTCTCCGCTTCCGCTCTTCGTCTGTCTTGAGTAGGTGGAGTTATTCTCTATCCTTCCGCCGGTAAAGTTCATGACGCAGTTGTTGTCAACAAAGACACCGCCGCCGCGGGCGCGTGTTCCGTCCGCCTTGTTTCCGTGGTAAGCACGCGCGACATTATTGGAAATCCTTCCGCCGGACATATTGAAGGTCGCTCCGTCTCTAACGCAGACGCCGCCGCCCTCGCCATAACGGACATAGCCGTCGTTTGACGCGGTATACAGCTCGTAGTTTTCTCCGATCCATACAAAGTTATCGCGGATGTTGCCGCCTTCAAAGTTAAAGACCGCATTGGGTCCTCTGACAAGAACGCCTCCGCCGCCGACGGTGTTCATCGCGGGAGCCTTTTCAAGTCTCAATGTTCGCACATTATCTCTGACCTTTAAAGCATATACGGATTTGTCCTCGCCGGTTTTATACGGGAGTCTGCCGTCATGACCGTTATCAATGCCAAAAGCGTCAAGATAGCTGCCCGTTCCGCCGGAAATGGAGCCGGTCTGACCGCTTGATGTGTCCTTGACGGTAAGCTGTCCTTTAACGGTAATGACCGGAGCCGTCTGAGTGGCGTCGATAACCTTGCCTATCGGGAATTTGCTGCCGGCGCCGGTGCTCGTCGTCAGCGGCTTAGAGGTATCCTCGGGATCCGGGATTCTTCCGTCAAGCCCGTTGCCGCGGGTCTTGTAGTCATCGCTCATCCTCAGGGCATGACCGTTGAGGTCAAGGGAAACATATGCTCCCTCGGGAATCGTGATGACGGTATTGTCATAGCTTCTCGGTATGCCGTCAACGCGAAAATCTCCCGCCGCATAGCCTATCCAGGCTCTCGCCAGAATCGAGATGCCGCCCTGGGCTTCGGTTGTGTATTTGTCGGTGCCCTTCACAACCAGGCAATAGAACAGCGGAATCTCGATATCCGCATCAAGCCTGAGCTGGATTGGCTTTTTGTCGGAATATCCGTTCGCGTTGGTCGCACTTTTAATGTGTGCGTGCAGGGCATCAAGATTTGTTACCGATATCACAGCATTTCGATTAGCTGCGGCCTCAATGCTTTCCGCAAGCACACCGGCAGCAGGAATCATTGCCGTTGCAACGAGTATTGTGGCAACGAGCAGCGACACCATTTTGCCGACTTTTCTCTTCTTCATAAATATCACCTCTCAAAATATGTTTCTTCTTGCCTTTTAGCAATTCATTGTTTCGGTGTCTCACCCGCATATTCGGGTTATTGACACAGCCCTCTATATAAACCGCAGTCGAAAACGAAATCGGCAACGCACCGCTCAAAAAACGTATCTGTCCTCGTATGCATCGTCATTGTCCCGTCCTCGCATTTCCTGTTTTTGTCACCTCGGTGTTTTTTAAAATAAGTGCAATAACTCAATTTACATTACTATTATACAAAGTATATCATTGTTTTTTGACTTTTTCAAGTGTTCAAGACATATTTTTTTGAATTTCGGGTGTTCGGGTAACGGAAAACAGGTAATATGAGCTATAAACTGTGCTGATTTCGAAATACGGCGAGCGGAACAAACCGAAAATGCGAAAACTCCTGACTCCCACGCCTAAAGTGGGGCGGGAGAACGACGGCTTTTATCGTGGCGCTTGCGCGAAATCGGAGTTAGAGATAATTATTTTTGCCGCGTTATAAAAATAAACCCCAAGGCTCCTCCGACGGGGTCTTGGGGTTCAACACATTTTTTGATTTTCTTTTTACATTGTACTTGCAAGCCCTATCCACAGCGGCATGGTCACTATCGAAATAAAGCTGACTATTGCGACCGTCTGAGAAGCAAGTCCCGTATCCTTGTTGTACTTCGCCGCAAAGACGACCGTTATGTTTGCGGGCGGTGCGCTCGCCGCGATTATCATGGCGGTCAGCAGCGCTCCCGTTATGCCGCAGAGCCTGAAAACGCCGAGGCAGACAAGAGGTATCACCCCGAGCTTTATCAGCGCTACGCAGAGTATCCTCCACTCCCTGAGCGCGGATTTTATCTTTGCGTTCGAGAGATATGTGCCGAAAATCAGCATCGCCACAGGCGTGTTGAGCGCCGCCAAATAGTCTATAGGCGCGCCTATTACATTGGGCAGATTAATTTTCAGCAGATACAGCGGCAGGCCGATAACGAGCGAGATGGTGCCCGGGTTTATAAGGATATTCTTGACGTTGAACTTCGTCTTTTCACCCGTCTCGGAGCGCGACATCATCCAGATGCCGTGGGTAAAAGAGAACAGGTGGAACATCATTATGACGACCGAGCCGTAGAACACGCCCTCGTCACCGAGCACGGCATAGGCGAGCGGCAGAGCCATATACCCGCAGTTGCCGTAGACGCTCGAATATTTGAATATAGCCGCCTTGCCTATAGGCGATTTGTTGAACACGGCGGAGCTGACCGCCACGCCTATCAGGTGTATCCCTGCGCCGCACGCCGCGGCTATCGCAAGGCGCGTAGCCGACTCGCGGCTGAACTCCATGGAGATAAACGACTGCACTATCTTTGCGGGGGTTATGATATAGAACATCAAGTCCGTGCAGAGGCGAGCCGCCTTCTCCGTGAACAGCTTTGTCCTGTCGGCTATAAAGCCGACGGCGACAAGGATATACAGTATCGCCACCTGCTCGGCAGCTATCAGAAAATTATCTAAAAACATCAGCTCTCTGTATTTTCGTCCGCCGCGGCGGTCTGTGTGTCTTTCTCGCCGAAGGTGAGTCTCGTCAGAAGCAGCGCGCAGATAAACACCGCCGCGCCGAGGTCGCACCACTCTATGGGCGACTGGCTGCAGAGCACATAGCTCTTGCCGACAAGGGTCATTATAAACCGCGGCAGGAAGCAGAGCACGGAAAACAGCATGGCGGGCAGTCCGTAGCCGACGAGCTTCCAGTCAAACTTGTCGTTCCCGACCTTGGAGTTGAGCTGGGAGAACGCCATGAGAAACGCCATGAGAAACACGCACATGAACAGCTCATAGAGAAGCTCGGAGACGTTGAGGAAGTTTATGGTACGCATGAAGCGGTGCATGAGCCTGAATATGCACCAGAGCACAGGGAACAGCGCCATAAGCTTCGATTCCGAAGCATTTGACTTACCCTTTAAATGCCCGTAGCCGAAGAGGACGAAGAACACCGCCGACACAATGGCGCAGAAGCCCTCGAGCCCCCTCGAAACAAGTCCCGTTTTGAGATACTGAACCGACTCCGTGCCGTACATAATGGCGCTGTCCGTAGCCGTATCAAAGACGGTTTTATACTGCATAACGGCGTCTATTATCAGCGTCAGAGCGAACATAAAAGCCGCTATTGCGAGCCCTGTCGAACCGAACTTCTCGGTAGAATAGGATATCCTTTTCCTGTTTACTATCGCGATAATCAAAAACGCTGCCGAGGCTGCGGCAAGCAGGATATACGACACCCATATGCTCGGGCTGCCGTCTTTATAGAAGCCCGTTACGGGCTCGAGCAGACCGGAGGCAAACTGATAGCAGCGCACCGGAACAAGCACCAAAAGCACCGCTGCGAGAGCTATCAGCATGGTTTTAAGCATTGAGACCTTTTTGTTTTTCGGCATTGTATCAAGTCCTAAAAATTAATTTTATCTTTATCAGGCGCGCTCGTCGCTGGGGATATACTTGAGCTCGCCGGGATAGCTGTCAAGTCTTTCGTCGAGCCTTACATATTTGCGCTGGGCGCATACGCTCTTGTATGCCGGACGGATTATCTTGCCGCCGGTCATCAGCTCCTCCATTCTGTGCGCCGACCAACCCGCAACGCGGGCAACGGTAAACAGCGGGGTGAACAGATCCTCGGGAATGCCGAGCAGCTTATAGACAAGACCCGAATAGAGGTCGACGTTTGCACACATGACCTTTTTGTCTCCGCGCAGCTCCTCGAGTATATTCGGAGTGAGCGTCTCGATAAGCTCAAGGAGCTTGAACTCGTCCTCGAACTCGGTATTCTCCGCAAATTTTCTGGCGTGTTCCTTGAGTATAACGGCGCGGGGGTCGGAGAGGGTGTAGACCGCGTGACCCATACCGTAGATGAGTCCCGAGCCGTCGCCCGCCTCTTTTCTGAGTATCTTTTTGAGAAAATCGGCAACCTGATTGGCGTCGGTAATGTCCTCGACGCCCTGCTTGATATATTCGACCATCTCGGCAACTTTTATATTCGCACCGCCGTGCTTGGGTCCCTTGAGCGAGCCGATGCCCGCAGAGATAGCGGAATATGTATCCGTGCCGCTCGAGGTGAGCACACGGGTGGCAAAGGTCGAGTTGTTGCCGCCGCCGTGCTCCGCGTGAAGCATGAGGCAGATGTCAAGCATATGCGCTTCCTCGGGGGTGAACTTTTTGTCCGCTCTTATCGAGTAGAGAACCGACTCCGCGGTGCTCAGCGTCTTATCTACCGGGTGGAGATACATACTCTCGTGGTAGAAGTTGCGGCGCTTGACCTGATAGGCATAGCTCATTATCATGGGCACCTGCGCGAGCAGCTGAATCGACTGGCGAAGGACGTTCTCGACCGAGATGTCATCCGGGTTCTCGTCATATGAATAAAGCGCAAGCACGCTTCTCGAAAGCTTGTTCATGATATTGTGCGAGGGGGCCTTCATTATCATGTCCTCAATGAACTCGTTGGGGAGCTCGCGGCTCTCGGCGAGGACGTTTTTGAATATTTCAAGGCGTCTTTTTGAAGGCAGAGTTCCGAAAAGGAGCAGCCATACGACCTCCTCAAAGCCGAAGCGTCCCTCCTGCTCGCAGCCGCTGATTATTTCGCGCACGTCGATTCCTCGGTAGATAAGTCTGCCGTCTATCGGGACGCGCTCGCCGTCGCTGACATAGTAGCCCTGGACGTTACATATCTTTGTAAGTCCCGCCATAACTCCGGTACCGTCCGAATTTCTCAGACCGCGCTTGACCTGAAAACGGTCAAAATAGGCAGGATTTATCTTGTTATACTTGCCTATTTCTTCGCATAAGCTGTTAAGGGAATCCTGATCGATAGAGGATATATAATCTGTCATGCGTTAGACTCCTTTCCTGTTCTGTCTATAAATAATGTATTAGAGTATAATTTTACACCAAAACGGCACTAAAAGTCAAGTTTGCCGAGGGTCGGGAGGTAAAAAGCTTTGAAAAATACGGGATTTATTTTAATTATTTTGGTCGCGGTTATGTTCATCTGCCCGCTCGCCGCAACGGGAGGGGCAAAAGAAGAAAAAAGCGGCACCGTCAAAATTACGAAAGCGGAATCGCAGGACGGCGGAGAATCGATACTCGTTCTCTCGTCGTCGACAAAGAAGATAAACGAAATCGATATGTTCGAGTATGTCGTCGGCGCGGTAGCGGCGGAGATGCCGCCCGCCTATCACTCGCAGGCTCTGCGCGCGCAGGCCGCCGTATGCTATACATATGCAGTAAAGAAGCGTTCAAGTCCCGATCCCTCGCTCGGCGGTGCAGACATAACCGACGACAGCGCCGTGCATCAGGGCTATTTGGATGCGGCGGCGCGAAAAGAAAAATGGGGCGACAAATACGAGACCTACGAAAAGAAAATCGAGGAGGCGGTCAAGGACGTTTTCGGCAAGGTGATAACCTATGACGGAGAAACAATAACCGCGGCGTTCCACGCGATAAGCTGCGGACAGACCTTCTCAGCAGAGGAGGTCTGGGGCAAGGATGTCCCCTACCTAAAGAGCGTCACGAGCGCGGGCGACAAGCTCTCGCCCGATTACTCCTCGGCGCTGACGCTGACAGAGGACGAATTCAAAAAGGCGTTCGCGGGCTCGGGCGCGGAGCTCGGCGGCGACTGCAAAAAATGGGTAGGCGAAATAAAGAAAACGGACAGCGGTTATATCTCCCTCGCCGTCATAGGCAAAAAAGAATTCACGGGCGCACAGGTGCGCGAAATATTGGGGCTGCGCAGCGCGTGCTTTGAGATAAAATGCTCGGACGGTGAATTTAAAATAACCGTTCGCGGCTACGGGCACGGGGTCGGCATGAGCCAATACGGCGCCGACTATATGGCGCGTCAGGGCTCGGATTGGCAGGAGATAATCAAACACTACTACACCGGAGCGGAGATAAAATAAAAAATCGGGGCTTCCCCGAAAGAGAAAGCCCCGAAGCCGATATATAAAAATTCAGCTCTGCTCGATATTGCCGTTATAATGTATTCTGTAGTTGAATTTTCCGATATATTTACCGAAATAATACAGCCTCAGCACGGCGGTATTTCCGCTCACATCATCCGAAATTGACATATGGCTCGAATTGCTTCCGTGGCGCACATAATTCAGGCTTGTTATTTCAGAGATTCTGTCTGTCGGAGAATACATTCCTTTCACGACAACCTGCAAAGTGCAGATAATCTTTCCGTCTTCATCTGTAATATGGTTGATAAATGTTTTTGTCTTTGTTTTGTCGGTAATCGACAAGGGTTCGGTTTCTTCGTTTTCGCCGAGGCCTTCAACAACCGTGCAGGTATATCCGTCGCACAAATCCGTTATTTCGCCGATTATGATATCTTTTCCTTCGGCATAAACGGTTTCGTCCGCCGCCACCCCTCCGTATTTTGAAGCTTCGGCACTTGCGCACATGGCAAATGAAACACACAGCAGCAGAGCAGTTAACATACTTACGATCTTTTTCATCCGAAGGCCTCCTTGGAATTCTTATTGCCGATTCTTCCCGGCAATTATATTCTACGGTATTATTTTCTTAATGTCAACTATTTTTCGAAAATTTTCTCATATGAATTTCGAAAACGTGATTTTGTTCATAAAAAATCGGCATCCGTGAAAGCTATGCGGATGCCGAAGTTTTATTTTTTCAGTTCACGCCTTTTTTAGCCGCAGCCTGCATGACCTTATTGGCTATCGGCGCCGCCGCGCTGATACCCTCGCCGCCGTGCTCGACAACGACGACGACTGCCAGCGGGAGATCCTCACGCTCGGAGAACGCAACAAACCATGAGTGAGGCTCGCCGTCCGAGACCTGCGCGGTGCCGGTCTTTCCGCCGAGCTGAAGCCCGGGGAACCTGCCCTCGCCGTAGTGAGTAGTGACGTTTGTTCTGAGCATATTTTTTATTGTGTTCGCAACGCTCGAATCGAGATATTTGAGCGTTGGCGCAGTAAGCGAACCGAAGGAGCTGTTATTTTTCAGGAGCTTGGGTGCGGGTGCGCTGCCGCCGTTTGCTATAGCGCCCATCATGGTGAGCATCTGGCAGGGATTGGCAAGAGTCTGATACTGACCTATGCCCGCCCAGCCGCGGTCGACGCTGACCGCATCCTTGAGGGTGAAATAGCTCTTGGTGACATTTATTCCGTCTACCGTTATGCGCTTGTTGAAGCCGACCTGCTCGGCGGTCTTTGTCAGTGCGTCGTTGCCGAGCTCCTCGGCAATGCAGGCGAAGGTGCTGTTGCAGGATTTGCTCAGTGCTTGCTGGAAATTGACCTTTCCGTGGACGGAGTTGCACTTGACGATACCCGTCGAGGTCTTGTACTGACCGGTGCAGGTAAAGGTGCGCGAATTTATATCGGGTATATTTTCTATAGCGCTTATCGCCGTGACTATCTTAAAGGTCGAGCCGGGAGTGAACACGCCGGAGAGAAAGCGGTTCAGATATATCGCCTCGTATTTCCCCGTGGTGTCGCTGTCGATATCGGTGGGCTTGTAATACGGGTCATAGGTCGGAGTCGAGACCATGCAGAGAATCTCGCCCGTCTTGTAGTTATATACGCCCACCGCGCCCTTTCTGCCGTTCAAGGCGTTATACGCCGTGACACAGAGGTCGGCGTCTATAGTCAGGGTTATGTCGTTGCCCGCTCCGTTTCTCTTCAGGTCGTATACGCCGTTTAAGAAGCTGTAGCCCGTGAGCTCGCCGCGGAACGCGCTGTGCGCTCCGGTTGAGATAAAGCCCTCGAGGTCGCCGACCGTGTGGAGGGTGGCGCGGCGCACGGTGCTGCTCGAGTTATATTTTCTCTCGCCGTCTACCGTCTGAGCCAGCACCTTGCCGTTGCGGTCATAGATGGTACCCGCCGCAACTATCTGACCCGATGAATATATATGCTTATTGGCGCGCTTGAACACCCATGCTTCGGCGTTGATGCCGAAGGTCGCCGCAAGGACTATTACGCCCGCAAGGAAAAGTGCCACGAGCGCAAACATGAGCTTTGAGCGTCTTGCTATGCCTTTCATTTAATCAGTCCTTTCTGCGGCTCAGGCCTCGGCCTCGAGATAATATTTCGAGCCTATCCAGGTGCGGTTATCCGCCGCCTTTATAAATGCTATCAGCGCCCAGCAGCATATCGCGCTCGAACCGCCTCGGCTGATAAACGGGAGGGTGACGCCCGTCAGGGGCAGAAGATCCGTGACGCCGAAAACATTGAGTCCCGTCTGGAAGAGCATGAGGCAGCCGGCCGCTATACCCGATATGGCGTAGAACGCCGAGCGTGCGCCGCTCGCGCAGCGGATGCTGTGGAACGCTATGAACATAATGCAGAGGATAACCAGGATGCCGATGATGATACCCCACTCCTCGCAGATCATGCCGAACACCAGATCCTCCGTCGCCGCGGGGACTTCTTTCAGCTTTCCGTCCCCTATTCCGACTCCGAGCAGGCCGCCGCTGACGCTGTAAATGAGCACGCGCGTCTGCTGATAGCCCTTGCCGTACATATCGTCCCAGACATGGCGGTAGGTTGCGAAGCGAGCCATGACAAAATCGGAGCGGATAAGCACCACGAGTCCCGCCGCCATTGCCGCGCCGACGCACAGGAGCACTATCGTGCGGAAGTCGCCCGAGCGCATAAAGGCGAGGACTATGAACGTGACGAAGAATATAAGCGCCGCGCCGAGGTCGCGCATGAGGAAGAGCAGAGCCACGCACACGACGCAGAAGATTATATATTTTGTAAGTGAGCGCGTTGTCTGAAGCTTTTCGAGAGTCGCCGCGCCGACAAAGACAAACGCGACCTTTACAAACTCCGAGGGCTGAATCGACATCCCGCCGATACTGAGCCAGTTGAAAGCGCCCTTTATGTTGCGCGCAAGAATGAGCGTCAGGACGAGCAGCCCCACCGCCGCCACAGCCATAGGCGTTCTCATAAACATGGCTCTGTCGACATTCGATATGAGCCAGAGCAGGGCGACATAGCAGAATATGCCGAGCATATCCGCTATAAACTGCGTCTTGAGAAGCTCCTTGTTCGCTCCGGCAACCGTGACAAGCCCTATGCCGGTCAGGAAGAACGCCATCATTTCGAGCGCGGGGTCGGCACGCTTTCGAGCTATCGACATCGCAACAAAATACACCCACTCGACGGCGAGATACGCGCCGAAGAAGATGAGACATTCCGTATCCGGAGTGCCGTTGCCGTCAAAGACGACCTGAGTCATTGAAATTATTTGAAACAGCGTGAGCAAAATCAGCGCGGGGAGCCACCATTTTGTTCTCTTCATTGCCTTTTTCATGCGCTCGCCTCCCCCGTTGATCTGAATGTAAGCGTGCTGCCGCAGATATTGATGGTGTCGCCGTCGTTAAGCTGCGTCATGCGCCTGACGGGTCTGCCGTTGAGCAGAGTGCCGTAGGCGGAATCCATATCCGTAACGCTCCATTTGCCCGTTCCGTCGTCGAACACGAGCATGGCGTGGCGCGCCGAGACATTCTGCCTCTTTATCTTTATCTGCACGTCGTCGCCGCTGCCTATCATGCAGGTTATAAGGCCGTCTATTCTATACGCGCTGCCGGTCTTTTCATCTATTATATAGTCCGCGTGAACATCCTCGGGTACGGTATATTCGGCGGTCTCCTGCTCGCCGACCGCTTCGGGAGCCCGCTCGGGCTCTATGGCCGAGTTCTCCACAAATACAAACACCGCGTTGCCGAAAACTATCGTGTCCCCGTCCGCAAGGGCTCGGGGCTTGTCTATCTTTTCGGCGTTTATATATGTGCCCGTCTTTGAGCGCGTATCGGCCACGCGCCAGACATTTTTATGCTTTGAAAGCACCGCATGAAAGCGCGAGACGGTACTGTAGCCCAGCACGATATCGCAGGCCTTGCTCCGCCCGACGGACACCTCATAGCCCGACAGCGGCAGGCGGTCGCCGTTTGCCTCGTTGACAAGATATCCGGTGACGCCTATCTTCTTGTTGCCCTTCAGCAGAGAGGGCACGCAGAACGCCGCGACAAGCAGCGCGAGCACGGGCATTATCCACCGCGCCGCATCGCCGAATATGAGAGAGATATCTATATCCATGAGTCCACCTCCGATAAATATAACGATTGACAAAAAGATATTCCTGATGTAATTTTACTTTTTTCGCTCTCAAAAGTCAACCGCGCGCCCGTACTTAGTTCGTTCATATTTTGGCGATACCCTTGATTTTATCCGCAATATACTGTATTCTATTGATAAGGCATAAAAAGCAAACCGAATGTCAAAAAATATTCTCAAAGGGATGATGATAAAAATGAAAAAGGCTATTCTCTGTATTCTCATGTGTCTTGTGCTCATGCTGAGCTTTGCTGCCTGCAAAAACAAGGACGGCAGCTCGGACACCACCGCACCCGACACCACGGAGGGCACCACCTCGAGCCTTGAGGACATAATGAGCGCCCTCAGCGGTCTTGATTCAACCGACCCCTCATCCGCCGATACAACCGAGGCCACCGAGCCCGTGACAATGCCGAAGGGTCATGAGATAAAGGACAACGGCGCGAAAAAGGACATCAAAAAAACCCGCTTCTACACCTATTTCCAGAAGAACTCAAAGCGCGATTCCTACACCATGACCGCGACCTGCTCCTCCAATATGCAGGGCGCCTCCGTCAATATGACCCTGACGATGGTCAAATCAGGCAAAAAAGCCTATACGAGCATGAAGGCTCCCTTGGGCAACGGCGTGGCCATGACAATGTCGTTTATTTCGGACGGTCAGAAGTTCTATATGGTGTTCCCCGAGGCCAGAATGTATCTCGCCCTTGACGCAAGCGAGGCGGGCGACGTCAACGAGGCTATGGGCTCGCTTTCCGCGATAGACTTCGAGGGCATGGAATATGTCAAGACCTCCGAGGTCAAGGCTGACGGCAAGAAATATATCTGCGAGGAATATAAGAGCAACGACAGCACGATAAAATGCTACTTCTACGGCGATGAGCTCGTCAAGATGGAGATACTCAGCAGCGAAAGCGTGTTCGTCTGCGACGACATCAAGTTCTCCTCAAAGGTCGATGAGAGCCTGTTCAAGGTACCCGCGGACTACACAGACATATCTGCCTCTTACGGCACGGGCGGCGGATTTCCGGGGCTTGTAAAATGAGTGTAATTAACAAAAACGTGATAATAACCGGAGCTGCCGGCGGCATAGGCCGTGCGGCGGCTCTTGCCTTTGCAAAAAACGGCTTCGGCGTTTTGATAAACTACCGCACCGCAAAGGACGCTGCCGAAAAGCTCTGCGAGGAGATAAACTCTCAGGGCGGCAGGGCGGTTCGCTTCAAGGCCGACGTGAGCGTGCGCGGCGACGTTGACGAAATGACGGACTTCGCCCGCAGGGAGCTGGGCGCAATAGGCGTGCTCGTAAACAATGCCGGAATAGCTCAGCAGAAGATGTTCTGCGACATCACCGAGCAGGATTTCGACCGCATGATGGGCGTCACCGTCAAGGGCGCGTTCAACTGCACCCAGGCGGCTCTGCCCGACATGGTGCACGACAAGAGCGGCAAAATAATCAACGTCTCATCCATGTGGGGCGTGTCCGGCGCGTCCTGCGAAGTGCACTACTCCGCCGCAAAGTCCGCGCTTATAGGGCTGACAAAGGCGCTTGCGCGCGAGCTTGCCCCGTCAAACATTCAGGTCAACTGCATAGCCCCCGGCGTTATAGATACCGACATGAATGCGTCTTTGGGCTCCGAGACGCTTGAGCTTCTGAAAGAAGAATCACCGATGGGACGCTTCGGCACGCCCGAGGAGGTGGCGCAGCTCATGCTCTTCCTCGCCGGCGACGGCTCCGACTTCATAACGGGTCAGACTATAGGAATTGACGGCGCATTCATCTGATGCACATTGTGTATGATTTTTTTCACACATTTTTATAGTTTCTGTATAATTCTTCTTGATTTCTGCTTTTTTTTATGTTAAAATTAATTGAAATGTACGCAAACAAAGCCGCGAGGGGTTATTTCGCGGCAACAAAATCTGTTTGGAGGAAACGATATGGCTAATTGCCCGAAGTGCGGCGCACATCTTAAAGTTTCGGATTGGCGTCCCACCTGCCCTCACTGCGGCATCAATCTCATCTACTACGGAATGGAGGAGCGGCTGCTCGAGGACGCCGACAAGGCAGAGAGCGAACACGCCGTATTCCAGAAGAAACTTGACAGACTCAAGGCTTCGTTTATCGGGTCTCCCCTCACAATAGTCAGAATAATACTCAGCATACTGCCGATAGGAGCGCTTATGCTTCCTCTTGCGAACGTCTCCTTCTGGGGACCGTTCTTCGAGAAGAATGTGTCCGTCAACGCCATAACGATTTATAATACCGTCTCGGCGCTTGACTTTGACGCACTGTTCAAGTTTATCGGCTCGAGCTTTTTCGGGAACACGTTCCTGCTCTACTTTATATCGCTCGTGACCGTTCTGCTCACGGCAGTGCTCATCCTTGTCAGCCTCATTTTGCTCACGATGGCCTGCTCCAAGCACGGCAAGTCCCGCAACATTATCCTCAACAGCATTATGATAGTGCTCGCGACGACCTCTGTAATTTGTTTTGACCTTTTCTCGAAGAAGCTCGTCATGTTCTTCCCCAACATATTCAGCGGTTCGATAGGTGTCGGCGCATATGTGTTCCTCGGAACGCTCGTAGCGCTGCTCGTCATCAACATCGTCATCGCCAAGGTCGGCGTTAAGGTTAAGTACACCGAGACGTTCATCGGAGGTATTCCGTCCGATGAGTACTTTGAGTATGTCAAGCAGGGCATGAGCACCCGCGCTATCAGAAAGATGATGGCGGAAATCGACGCGAACAACAAGGTCGAGCTCGCTATGAAGGCGAAGGAGGAGGCCGAAAAGCTCGAAGCGGAAGCCGACAAGCTCTCCGCAGAGGCAAAGGCCGCCGAAGCCGCAGGCGATTCCGATGCGGGTCACAAGACTCAGCTCGCCGCCCAGGCAGTCGACGCCGCCGCGAAGAAGGCCATGGAGGCCGCGGATCTCGCAAGAGAGGCTACCGCCGCCGTGGAATCCCTCAAGCAGTTCAACGAGCCCGGCTCGGACGCCGAGGAGAAGGAGACTGTCTCCGCAGACAAGAAATAAAACGGACTGCCGCACTCAGCGCAGACCGAACGGCAATAATAAAGAAGGTCACAATTCACAGTTATCCTGCGGATTGTGGCCTTTGTTTTTCATCGCTTTCGCTCTTTTAAGCACCTTTTTGCCCGCCCGCCTTGCTTTTACGGATTCGGGCCACAAAGCAATTATGCTTTTCATGCATCGGCTCATTATTTTTATAACCGATTGCAACCGCGTGCATTTTATGCTAAAATTTACGGAGTATCTTTCGGAGGTGGCAAGTTGTATTTATCGGCTGAAAAACTCAGGAGCGGCGCTCTGCTCGCCCCTATGGCGGGCGTCGCGGACAGAGCTATGCGTGAGCTTTGCATGGGCTTCGGCGCTATCGGCTGTATCGGCGAAATGGCGAGCTCAAAGGGAATAAGCATGAACGACCGCAAGACCTCCGAGCTGCTGAGTCTGAGCGAAGCCGAGCGCCCGGCGGGAGTTCAGATATTCGGCGACGTGCCCGAGATAATGGCAAAGTCCATTGAGACCTGCATGAAATATTCGCCCGACTTCATTGACATAAATATGGGCTGTCCCGCGCCTAAGGTCGCGGGAAACGGCGGCGGAAGCGCGCTGATGAAGCGCCCGGAGCTCGCCGCAGAGATAGTCGCGCGGTGCGTGGAGGTCTCCCCCGTGCCGATAACCGTAAAAATGCGCGCCGGATGGGATGAAGACAGCATCAACGCCCCGGAATTGGCCGTGCTCTGCGAGCAGGCAGGCGCTGCGGCGATAACCGTGCACGGCAGGACGCGCAAGCAGATGTATGCGCCGCCTGTAGACCTCGGGGTTATAGCCGAGGTTAAAAGGCGCGTCGGCATCCCCGTCATCGGCAACGGCGACATATCAGACGGCAAGAGCGCCGCGGAGATGTTCGAGAAAACCCGCTGCGACGGAATAATGGTCGGGCGCGGCGCGCTCGGCAGGCCGTGGGTGTTCGGTCAGATAAACGAGTTTTTAAAGATCGGAACAGTCCTCCCCGACCCGCCGGTTAAAGAGCGCATGGATATTATGCTCAGGCACATCAGCGCGCTGATTGCCAACAAGGGCGATTATATCGGGATTCGAGAGGCGCGCAAGCACTCGTCGTGGTATGTCCGCGACCTGCGCGGGGCGGCGGCATTCCGCCGCGAGCTCGGTAATCTCGAAAGCTTCGCTCAGCTCGAAGCGATAGCCAAAAAAGTTATTGAATCAACCGAAGAATAAAATGGAAACCGCCGAAGAGTTTTTTGCTCTCCGGCGGTTCCCAAACCCCAATCTCCTATATACCTTTCCGTGCCTATTACACGGACCACAATTATTATAACACCGAAGCTATCATTCAGTCAACATATTTAATGATATTATTGGAAATATCCGATAAGAAAAACAAAGGTCACAGTCCGCGGCATAGGCCGCGAATTATGACCTTTTTTATTTTTGCTTTCGGTCTGCGCCGAAACGACAACCCGCGATTTTATGTTATCTGTTGAAGCTGTCGAGTATTATGCTGAACTCATCGTCGGGATTTATCTCGGTAGGTCTCTTTGCAATATACGGAGCTTCTTCTTTCTTCGGCTCCTCGTGAACCTCGGGCTTCACGGGCTGAGTGATGCTCGTCTGAGCATACTTGGTCTGCGCCGGGGCAGGAGCTTCGATCTTGGTCTTGGGCTGCTCCTCGGGATAAACTGCGGACTTCGGCTTATCCTCAAAGCCCGTAGCGATAACGGTTATCATCATCTCGTCATCCATGTTCTCGTCGAACGCAATACCCCATGTGATATCCGCGTCGGGATGCGCCTGCTCGGTTATGAGCTCGGCTGCGCCCTCGATATCCTCAAGGTCTACATCGGAAGCCGCGGTGAAGCTGATAATAACACCCTTTGCGCCCGCAATCGAGGTCTCAAGCAGCGGGCTCGAAATAGAGCCCCTTGCGGCCTCGGCTGCCTTGTCCTTTCCGGAGGCCTTGGCAAAGCCCATGTGAGCGTAGCCCGCGTCCCTCATAATAGCGGTGACATCCGCAAAATCGAGGTTGACGAAGCCGGGAACCTTTATAAGCTCGGAGATGCTCTTGACACCGTGGAGCAGAACCTCGTCCGCCATCTCAAAAGCCTCGGCAAAAGACATCTTCTGGCCGTTGTTCATAGCCTTGAGCTGCTCGTTGGGAATGACAATAAGGCTGTCCACATTCTCGGCGAGGTTCTCTATGCCGCGCTGAGCCTGAAGCTGCTTCTTTCTGCCCTCAAATTTGAAAGGACGGGTGACAACGCCGACTGTAAGTATGCCCATATCCTTGGCGATGCGGGCAATTATGGGAGCTGCGCCCGTGCCCGTTCCGCCGCCCATGCCGGCAGTAATGAATATCATATCAGTACCCTTGAGCGCGTCGGAGATAACGTCGCGGCTCTCCTCGGCAGATTTCTCTCCGATTTCGGGTCTGCCGCCTGCGCCCTGACCCTTTGTCAGCTTCTCGCCGATCTGGATCTTATGCGTTGCGCGGGAATGATTGAGTATCTGCTTGTCCGTATTGACAGCAATAAACTCAGCGCCGAGCACACCGCTGTCAACCATACGGTTGACGGCGTTTCCGCCGCCTCCGCCGACGCCTATAACTTTTATCTGCGTGGTTATCTCGCAGTCATTGTCGAGTTCAAACGCCATTTCGTAACCCCCAAACTGAATATATAAAAACGGTTAGTTTTCAGATAGATTAATTTTAGCATACATTTATTGAAAAGACAAGTAAAAAAATCTAAAATCAGCTTTTGACTATTCTACCGCCTGCTCGGCCGATATTTCCGTCGTCTGCTCCTCCGATGCGGGCTCAGGATTACTGTCGGGTCTGAAATAAGCCTTGTCCGCCACGGAAGCGTCGAGCGTGCCGCGCTCGGTCGAATCGACCCTGTCCTCGTTTGCTATAGCGCCCGCCGACAGCTTGAGCTTGTCCGAAATATTCGCAAAAGCGCCGAGCTTTATCGTTATTCTGCCGTCATATATGAGCGAAAGCGCGGCGGGGTCGCTTATATCCGCGCCGGTTATCTTGCCCTTGAGACTCGTTTTCTCGGCCTCGGCCATGAGCTTTTTATAGGTATCGAGCGGCGACTCCTCCCCGTCCTTTACGTCAAAGCCTATCACGCTTCCGACTTCGAAAACCGCGGCCTTCGGCAGCTTTATCTTCTGCGCCGCCGTCTTGGGCTCCGAGTCCAAAAGCTCTACTACCTTGTATTTTGTATCAGTCAACGCCCATGTGCCGTCGACGCAGACTCCGTAGAACACCTTGGCCTGCTTGTATTCTATCGACACCGTATGCGGCAGCTTGCGCTTTATTGTCACGCTCTCGATATACGGCAGCGTCTTTGTTATCCTGTCCTCTGCCTTGTTGAGGTTTATCCACATCAGGCAGTCGCCGACATCTATTCCGGACGCATTCATTATCTCGTCTTTGCTGTATCTGCCCTCGCCGCCGAGAGAGAAGCCCTCCACGCGAAACAGCACGGCGCTGCCGATGAGCGCGGCTATTGCGAGCACGACTATCACAACGGGCAGAGCAACAATGGCTATTCGAATGCGTCGGCCGCGCTTCGCCTCCTTGCTCAGCTTTTTCTTTTTCGGCTTCTGAGTTTTTTGCTGCTGCCTGTTTTTATCTCCCATGCGTGGGGCACCTCTTTTCAGCTTTCTCGTCGGATATCCGCCCCGAGCGAGCGGAGCGTTTTTTCCATATCCTGCCAGCCCCTGTCTATGAGGCGGACATTCTCTATTGTCGTACTGCCCTGCGCCGCCAAGCCTGCTACGGCAAGAGCCGCGCCCGCTCTCAAATCCGCGGCGCACACGCACGCGCCGTTGAGCGTATCGACTCCCTTTATCACCGCTACCTTGCCCTCGGTCATTATATCCGCGCCGAGACGGCAGAGCTCGCGCACATGGCGGTATCTGTTTTCAAAAATATTTTCTATCACAACGCTTGTGCCGTGCGCCACACTGAGCATCGCCATAACCGCCGCCTGGGAATCGGTCGGGAAGCCTGGATACGGCATTGTCCGCACGGTCCGGACGCTGCGCAGACGCTCGGGCGCTCTGATATGTACGCTGTTTTCGCCGCAGTCGATTTTACAGCCCGCCTGCTCGAACACGGGTATGACCGGAGTTATGTGCTCGGCGCGGGTATCGACTATTCGCACATCGCCGCCCGTCACCGCCGCTGCCGCCATATAGGTTGAAGCGATTATGCGGTCCGGTATCACGGTATGCTCGGCGGAATGCAGCTTTTTAACTCCGCAGACGGTTATCTCTCCGCTGTCCGCGCCGAATATCCTCGCCCCGCAAGAATTGAGAAAATCCGCAAGGTCGGCTATCTCCGGCTCGCGCGCCGCGTTAAGTATGACCGTCTCGCCCTCGGCGCAAGCCGCGGCAATGAGTATGTTTTCGGTAGCTCCGACGCTCGGGAAGGATAGGGTTATCTTCTCTCCGTGAAGCCCGTCGGGGCAGCTGCATGATAGCACACCGCCCTCGGTGCCTATCTCCGCGCCCATAAGGCGCAGAGAGGACAGATGAAGATCAATCGGGCGCAGACCTATCTCACAGCCGCCGGGCGCGGATATCTCCGCCATGCCGAGACGGGCGAGCAGGGGCGACAAAAAAATAACGGACGAACGCATCTCGCACATAAGCTCACGCGGCACATCGCAGCGGCAGATGCCCGTGGCGTCGACAGTGACGGCGCCGCCCTCGCGCCACACCCTGCAGCCGATAAAGCGCAAAATTTTTATCGCGGCGTCAACATCGGAAAGGCGCGGGCAGTTTTTGATAACGCTCACGCCGTCAACGCTCGCGGCGGCGGCCAAAAGCGGCAGCGCGCTGTTTTTTGCGCCCTGAAGCCGTACCTCGCCCGAGAGTCTTTTCTTCCCCGATATCCTCACCGTTTCCATTTTCGCACCCCGCGCACTCAATTAATAACTGCGTGCCATCATATGCGAAAATGAATTTTTCTGTTACCCGACCACCTTGCAAAGGCAGTCATATATGCGTTTTGCCGCATCTCTGACGCACATTTCGCGGGCGTTTTCGCCCATTTTATCAAGCGCCGCGCGGTCGGAAAGGAGCTTTTCGACCTCCCCGACCAGCTTCTCGCCCGTCAGGTTTTTCTCCTCGATAACCACCGCCGCGTTCTTTTCGACGAGGGTCATCGCGTTGTGATACTGATGATTCTCCGCAACGTACGGCGAGGGAATGAGTATCGACGGCTTGCCGAGCGCCTCTATCTCCGAGAGAGTCGACGCGCCGGCACGGTTGATAAACAGGTCGCACGCCGCCATGCAGCGGGACATATCGTCTATGTATTCTCTTATCGTCACATTCTCAAATTTATCCGGGTCGACCCCGCGCTTTTTAAGCTCGTCCGCGACCCATGTGCCGCTGTGACCCGTGGCGTGAATGAAGTAGCAGTCGCCCTTGGGGGCGCGCTCGGCTATGAGCTCGACCATAGCCTTGTTTATCGGCTCCGCTCCGAGGCTTCCGCCGGAGGAGAGTATGAGCGGACGGCTGTCAACGCCCAGCTCGAGGCGGCTCTTCTCTTTGTCTGCCGTAAAGAATTCGGCGCGAACGGGGAGCCCCGTCAGCACGCAGGGGTTCTTGGGCTCGAGATATTTCTCCGCCGCCATGCTCGTGAGCATCACGGCGTCAACCTGCTTGGCGAGCGCCTTGTTTGTAACGCCCGGATAGGCGTTCTGCTCGTGGATAGCAGTAGGCACGCCGAGCTTCGCCGCCATGCGGATAACGGGCCCGCTGACGTAGCCGCCGAAGCCTATGGCGAGGTCGGGATTAAAATCTTTGATTATCTTTTTAGCCTGCGAGGACGACTTGAACATCTTCGAGACGGTTTTTATATTATGAATTATACCCGCCGGGCTCATGTCGCGGCGAAAGCCGCTGATATCTATCATTTTTATCGGATAACCTGCCTGCGGAACGAGCCTCGCCTCCATTTTGTCCGCCGTGCCGATGAAGAGAATTTCGGCGGTCGGATCCTGCGAGCGGATATATCCGGCAACAGAGAGAGCCGGGTTGATGTGGCCGCCCGTTCCGCCTGCGGCGATAAGAATTCTTTTGGCTTTTAGCATATTGACTCCTCCGTTATCTTATATTTTTTCTATCTTTGCGCCCCGCGAGACGCTCAGTACCATTCCCATCTCAATCAATAAGAAGCAAAGCGATGTGCCGCCGTAGCTGAAGAACGGGAGACTGATTCCGGTATTCGGTATGAGATCGGTGACAACCGCAATATTCAGCGCCGCCTGGAGTCCTACCTGAACGGCTATACCCATGACGAGCAGGGACGCGAACATGTCCTTGGTGCGCATGGCGATATCGAAAGCGCGTTTGATAAGGAGCACGAACAGCACGATAACAATCAGTGCGCCGACAAGGCCCATCTCTTCGCAGAATATTGAGAAGATGAAGTCGTTCTGCGGCTCCGAAACATACATATGCTTCTGGCGCGAATTTCCGAGTCCGACGCCGAAAAGCCCGCCCGAGCCTATGGCGTAGAGGGAGTTGTTGGTCTGCCAACGGGCGTCGCCGGGGTCATAGCTCTTATCGAGCCATGCGATTATTCTTACCGCCGCATATTCGGGCATCTTATTTCTGAAAACGACCATGAGCACCGCGCCGCCGACTATACAGGCTATAACGAGCGGATACCATCTTTTGTCTATGCCGCCGAGATAGGTCATGATTATGCCGAGCAGTCCGACCAATATTGTTGCGGACACATGCTTTTCGAGAGCTATCAGTCCGCATATAACGCCGACGACTATCATATAAAGGAACATCATTTTCCAATCCGTGCATATGGCTTTCTGCCGTCTGTCCATGCTCCACGCACAGTACATTACAAGCGCAATCTTTGCAAGCTCGGACGGCTGGAACAGATTGTGTCCGCCGATAACGAGCCAACGCTTGAAATCGCCGTCGCCGTGAAAAATAAGCACGAGTATCAAAAGAACAAACGCGAACGTCATCGCTAAGAAAGAAAAATCTTTATATACTCTGTAATTTATCCTAGAAGCCAAAAACATAAGCACTATACCCAGCAGCGCAAATTTCAGCTGGCGTCCTATATAGTAATACGCGCTGCCGTGCCGGTTTATAGCGTTGATATAGCTCGCCGAAAACAGGGCTATCAGTCCAATGACGAGCAGGATGACGACGAGCAGGAAGAACTTTGTATCTATCTTCCCGAAAGCCAGCACTTCTCGCTTGCCGCGCCTTTTGATGCTGCTCGAGGTGTATCTGTAAAACGGATAGTACTGCCTGAACAGCTTGCGCGCAGGAGATATCCCCGTATTCTCTTTTCTTGCTCTCCCGCTTTCCGCGGGCTTAGCCTTTCCCTTTGATTCTGTCATCCCGATCCCCCTTTCGTCTGCGTCTGTTTTTTAAATTGCGTAGCCGCCGAAATACATCAGCGCTATTGCCGCCGCTCCGCCGACGGCGTTGACTATCGAAAACACTGCGACTATCTTCTTCTCGCTCCAGCCGCTCATCTCAAAGTGATGATGTATGGGCGCCATCTTGAAGATACGCTTTCCGTGAGTAATTTTGAAATAACCTATCTGCAAAACATCCGACGCGCCCTCTATAACATATATTATACCCGTCAGAAGCAGAATAAGCGGGCAGTTGAGCGCATATGCAATGGCGACGACCATGCCGCCCAGGAACATCGAGCCGGTGTCGCCCATGAACACCTTTGCGGGGTTGTGGTTCCAGACGAGGAAGCCTATGCAGCCGCCGACGAGCACGCTCGCCATGAGCGAGACACCGAAAAATTTATGCATATAGGCAATAATACACATTGAGATACCGAAGGTCACCGTGACGCTCGAGCAGAGTCCGTCGATGCCGTCGGTAAAGTTGACCGCATTTATCGCGGCATAGATGACGGCAAAGCCGAAAATCCAGAAGAATATGCCCATCTGAACATTGCCGATGAACGGGATGAACATATAGGGCTTGTTGCCCATGCTCATATAGAGCGAGGTGAGATAGGCCGCTATAACGAATATTTGCAGCAGGGTTTTCTGCTTCTCGGTCAGACCGAGGTTGCGCTTTTTGACGACCTTTATATAGTCGTCGGCAAAGCCGATGAGCGCTACGCCCAGAGCAAAGATAATGCCGCTGTAAAACTTCGTATAAAGCTCCGCCGCCGGCGCACCCGTTGCGCTGCTTGCAACGATATTTCCGCCGACAAGCTTGTCGGTAACAACGGTCACCGCAACTGCGGCTATCGTGCCTAAAATAAACATTATGCCGCCCATAGTCGGCGTGCCCTGCTTTTTCTCGTGCCACTTCGGGCCTATATCAAGGATAGTCTGCCCGAAATGGAGCTTTCTCAGCCACGGAATTACGGCAAATCCGAGCAGCGCGGTGACGAGCACCGCGGCGGCCAGACCCATTATCAATGCTGCGATAGTGTTCATGGTTTTTTCCTCCCTGTATCGTGCGGAAGTCCGAGAATTTCTCTGACGGTCTCCCGTTCGTCAAGCGGCAATTTTTCGCCGCAGATAAGCTGGTATTTTTCGTGTCCCTTGCCCGCGAGCAGGACTGTGTCGCCGGGCTTTGCAAGGCTCAGCGCGAGCGCCGTTGCCCTGCGTCTGTCCTCTTCAATGAACAGGCCGCGGCGCTTTTTGTCCGTGCCCTTCAGTATATCGCCGATTATCTTCATCGGCTCCTCCGATCGCGGATTGTCGCTCGTGACTATTACGGTGTCGGCATATTTGCACGCGGCGGCTCCCATGAGCGGGCGCTTCGTTTTGTCCCTGTCGCCGCCGCAGCCGAAAAGGACAATGAGCTTTCCGCGGCAGGACGGGCGCAGAGCCCGCAGCACCTGCTCGAGCCCGTCGGGCGTGTGAGCATAGTCTATTATAACACTGTAGGGCGTGCCGCACTCAACGCGTTCAAGCCGTCCGCAGACGCCCTTTGACCTTGCGAGCGACTGCGCGGCGCTTCGCGGGTCAACGCCCAAATTTATCGCGCAGACGGCCGCGGCCATGGCGTTTGAGACGCTGAAAAGACCGGGCGACGCGAAATTTATATGTTCTATCCGCCCTTTTGAGACAAGCTCAAAGCTGACTCCCTCGGGCAGCAGCGAGATGTTTTTTGCCGTATAGTCGGCGCAGTCGAGAACGGTCGAAAACGTGACGGTTTTTCCGCTTGACGCTGCAATTATCTCATCGGCGCGCGGGTCGTCGAGGTTGACCGCCGACACTTCGGAATGCTCAAAGAGCTTTTTCTTCGCCGCAAGATAATTTTCAAATGTGCCGTGGTAGTCGAGGTGGTCGCGCGTGATATTTGTAAACACCGCCGCGTCGAAAGCTATCCCCTCTAATCGTCCCTGCGCCAACGCCTGAGACGAGGCCTCCGCAACGCAGGCTTCGCAGCCGCTTAAAACGGCGCGGGAGAGCAGCGAATAGAGCTCCGGCGGCTTCGGCGTAGTCAGCCCGCTCGGCAGGCTTTCCTCTCCGAGGCGATTGCACACCGTCCCCGTGAGCAGGGTTTTTATTCCCGAATCCGAAAGAATGTTTCTGATAAGGGTCGTTACCGTCGTTTTTCCGTTCGTGCCCGTGACGCCTATCATCCTGAGCTTTCGCTCCGGGTGCCCGCAAAGAGCCGCACAGAGCCTCGCATAGGCGGCGCGGGAATCGGCGACATTGAGCTCGTTTTCAAGTCCGAGTCTCTCCTGCGTCACAACAGCCGCCGCGCCCGAGGCGAGAGCCTCCGCCGCCGCTGTATGACCGTCAAAGCTTCTGTGTCGGATGCACACGAACAGTGCTCCGGGTCTTACAAGTCTGCTGTCATCGGTGACAAGTTTTATATCAAAATCGTTTTTTATGCTTCCTTCAAATTCAACCTCCCGCAGCAGTTCGGAAAGTCTCATCTAAAAGCTCCTTTATCAGCCCGGAGAATCGGCCACGCCGGTATTCGATTTGAAATACACCGTGACCGTCGTGCCGTAGTCAACGCTCTCGCCCTTTGCTACACTCTGTCCGTAGGAAACGAGCTCGGAATTGACGAGGGTGTTGCCGGATATCTTGACGTTTATGCCCGCGGCCGCCGCAATGCGGTTGACCTGGGTTATCGAAAGCCCCGTTAAATCGGGAACCTTGGTCTTTTTTTCAACGGGTCCGCCCTCGGTGTAGAGCACGACTATGCCGCCCTTGGGCACGCTCTGATATGCGCCGGGGAGCTGACTTACGACCTTGTCGCCGTTGCCTACGACTCTGCAGTTGAAGCCCGCCGAACGCAGCTCGGAGGAGACCTCCGAAACACTCTTGCCGACGTAGTTCGAAACCGTCGTGTCGAGCTTTGCAAGCTCGCTCTCGGTATACTGCGGCTCGACGTTCAGATATTTGAGCGTCTTTTCCATGACCTGCGCCGCGACGGGAGCGGCTATCTGACCGCCCTGTATCTGACCGCCGTGCGGCTCGTCAATGATAATAATTATCGCAACCTTCGGGTCGTCCGCGGGAGCAAAGCAGCCGTAGGACGCGACGTGCTCGCCCGACTTGCCGAGCTTCTGCGATGTACCGGTCTTGCCCGCGACGCGGTAGCCGATAACATAGCCGTTTTTCGCCGTACCCTCGTTGACGACTCGGCGCATCATCTCGGCGACCTTTGCGGAGGTCTCCTCGCTTATCACCTGGCGTCTGACCGTAGGCTGAGTCTCGCTGACCACGTTGCCGTTGTCGTCGAGCACCTTTGCAACGACATAGGGCTTCATCAGCTTTCCGCCGTTTGCTATGGCGGAGAGCGCCGTCACCATCTGAATGGGTGTTACCTGGAACGACTGACCGAAGGACGAGCTCGCAAGGTCGATAAGAGTCATGCCCTCGTGGGCGTGGTAGGTGACTCCCGCCTTGGGCTGAGTCTCGGCAGGGAGGTCTATGCCCGTCTTTTCCGTGAAGCCGAATGCTTCAAAATATTTATAGAAGTTATCAACGCCGAGGCGCTGACCCATGGTTATGAAATATGAGTTGCAGGAGCGCTTGAGTCCGCCGACCATATCGAGCGTGCCGTGAACCGTGTGCGCGTTGCAGTGGTAGGTCTGGGTCAGAACCCTTATGCCGCCCGCCACGCAATCGACCTTTGTCGACTGATCCGCAACGCCCTGGTCGAGCGCCGCCGACGCGGTTATCGTCTTGAAAACCGAGCCGGGCTCATAGGTGCTGCTGACATTCTGGTTTCTGACATTGTTATAGAAAACATTGAGCTTTGCGTTCGTTCTGTCCTCTTCCTGACCCTTCTTTTTCTCCTCCTCCGTCGGGGTCTTTCCCGACTCCTCGTACTTCGCGGCGCGAAGCTCCTGAAGGCGCTTATACTCCTCCTCTACCTCGGCCTCGTCCGTCTCGCGCGGGTTGTTCGGGTCATAGTCGCCCATAGTCGCCATGCCGAGTATCGCGCCGGTGTTGACATCCATAACTATGCCGTTGGCGTAGGCGCACTTATTGTCGATATACGCCTGCCTCAACGCGTCCTCAAGATAGCGCTGAATATTGGAGTTGACTGTCAGCTGGAGCTTTTGACCGTTTGACGCATCGTAAAGAGTCTCATATTGGAGCGGCATCGCTCTGCCGTAGGCATCCTTTGCCGTGACCTTTCTGCCGGGTATGCCCGAAAGAATATTGTTATAGTAGAGCTCGACGCCCGCCTGACCGTTGCCCTCGGAATTTGTGTAGCCGATGATATGGCTCGCAAGGTTTCCGTTGGGATAATAGCGCTTGACGTCCGGGTCTATGCCGACCATGGAGCTGCCGTAGGCATACTGCTTCTTTCCGTCTTTTACGTATTCGTACTTTTTCTTTTTTATCTCGACTACTTTTTCTTTTCTGTCATATTCAACCTGCTTTGCTATGACCAGATATCTGTACTTTGTCATCTGCAGCTTTTTCATCAGGCTGTCGCCGTTTATCCCGAGCGTCTCGCTCAAATCGAGGCAGAGCTGAGCGCGAACGGTATCGTCCGGTACGCTGTAGGGGTCGATATACACGAGCCACACCGATGCGCTCTGGGCGAGGACATTGCCCTCCGAGTCATATATCGTTCCGCGCTGAGCCGGTATAGCGGTATCATAGAGCTGATTCTCCTCCGCCTTGCCCTTGTAATAATCGGCTCGAATTATCTGGATAAAAAACAGATTACCGATGCAGACAAGAAAAACTACGGCAATACATATAAATGTCCTTTTTGCGCGCCTGTCTTTTTCTTTTTTAGGCGTTGTTTTTCGCATATCTTCACCCTTTCACCGCTCGGTAAAAAACCTTCTTAAAATGCCCGAAAAGGGCAGACCGCGATCCGCCCTTTTCAACGCAGCGCAAGCACATAATTATATGCCGTGCGATGCCCGTACTATTCTCCTGCTTTTGTGCTGCCGTCCCCGTCATAAACAACGGAATCGGAACCGTTGACGGTTATGTAGTTTATCTGCGAACGGGTGCCCTTGACCATGCCCAATCTGTTCGTCGCATAGTCGATGATAGCGTCCGTACCCATTTTCTGAGTCAGCCTGCTCTGAAGGTCGACCGTTCTGCTCTGCTCCTCGGAGATACTCGTCTGTATCCTCGCCGCCTCCTGAGCAAGGACGGTAAGCCGCGAACGCGAATACATATTCATTCCCAGAAGCATGAACATAACAACCGCCACGCTTACAATTACCGCGATGCGCCTGTTGATTGCTTTTGCCTCTGCATTTTGCTGCGCCTTTGTCTTTTTGGGCGCTTCCACTACACGCTGCGGTCCTACCGGAGCGCTTTTTCTTTTCGGCGCGGGCATAGCCTGCTGAGGCTCGAACAGTTCGAATCTGTAAGCCTGAGTGCCGTTGAGCTCTGTTGCCATAGTTACCGTCCTTTCTCTGTAACTTTTCCCGTTTATACTAAATAGTTATCTGATTTTCTCTATTACACGAAGCCTTGCGCTTCTGCTGCGCGGATTCCGTTCGAGCTCCTCTCTGCCCGGAGCCAATGCCTTTTGGGGCAGCCTGCCCCTGCTCTTTCTTCCGCAGACGCACACCGGAAACTCCGGCGGGCATATGCAGCCCTCGCAGAGGGAGGCAAAGGTCTGCTTCACCGCTCTGTCCTCGAGCGAATGGAAGGTTATTATTGCGAGCCTGCCGCCGACTTTGAGCGAGTCGAACATATCGCTTATCGCCCCGTCGAGCCCGTCAAGCTCACCGTTCACATAAATTCGCAGCGCCTGGAAGGTGCGCCTCGCGGGGTGGCCTCCCTCGCGGCGCGCCGCCGCCGGGATAGAGCTTTTGATTATCTCGGCGAGTTCCAGTGTTGTTTCTATCGGCTTTTCTTCCCTCGCGCGGACTATCCCCGCCGCTATGCGCGGAGCAAACTTGTCCTCGCCGTATCTGTAGATGATATCCTGCAGCTCGCGCTGCGAAAGCGAATTGACCGCGTCCGCCGCGCTCATGCCCTGCATGGACATTCTCATGTCGAGCGGCGCGTCCGCGTGGAACGAAAATCCGCGCGCTGCGTCGTCGAGCTGATGCGAGCTCACTCCGAGGTCGGCGAGAATCCCGTCGGCGCCCTCGTCGGTGAACCGAGAAAGTATAGTCTTTATGTTAAAAAAGTTGTCGTTTACTATGCTGACATTCTCTCTGCCCTCAAAGCGCTCGGTGAGTGTCGCTATCGCTTCGGGGTCGCGGTCAACGGCGATGAGCCTTCCGTTTTCCGAGAGCCTGTCCAATATCGCGTTCGAGTGGCCGCCGCCGCCCGCGGTGCAGTCCGCGTACAGCCCGTCCGGCTTTATGTCGAGCGCATCAATCGACTCATTGAAAAGTACGGGAATATGTTTGAAATCCATGCTGTGCCGCCCTCCGCATTAAAGCTGAACGTTCTTTGCGAATCTCTCGATTTCCGCCATATTCTCCGCGCACTTCTCATCCCATACTGCGGGATTCCATATCTCCACGCGGTTGCCGACTCCGGCTATCAGCGCCTCTTTTTCGAGGTGCGCCGCCGCACAGTGTTCAGCCGAGAGAGTTATTCTGCCCTGCTTGTCGGGCACGGCGCATCTCTTCGAGCTGCTCGCTATACGCTCGGCAAAGGCGCGGGCGTAGCCGCTGTCGCTTACGGCACGGAGATTTTCAAAGTATCTGTCCCACTCCTCGAGGGTATAGATGATAATGCAGTCGCTGCTGCCGGGCGGAGTGCATACGACAAATTCCGCGCCGAGCTTGCTGCGGAATTCCGCGGGAATAAACACTCGGTTCTTCTGGTCGAGCGTATGTATAAAAAATCCGCCGAAATCAGTTTTTCCCATGCGCTCGCCCCCCTTTGTCATAATTTTGGGTGTTTAGTTCCACCACTCGAGTGCACTTATCCACCTTTAGTCACCTACATTATAAAGCAAAAGTTTCTTGTGTGCAATAGTTTAGAGCCATTTTTTACACTTTGATTTCAAAAACTTTTTAAAAAATAGAAAGAAATCCGGCACGGTACACAATATCTTGTATACCGCGCCGGAGCGTTTAAGTTTTTTAAAATTTTACCTCAAAGCTTACCAGATATTTTTTTCTGCTATGTCAAGCTTTGCGCTGTCTACGAACTCGCCGATACGTACAGCTCCGATATCGCCCTCGCCGCGTTTTCTGACGCTGACCGTGCCGCTCTCGACCTCTTTTTCGCCGATGATGAGCATATAGGGAATCTTGTGGAGCTGAGCTTCACGAATCTTGTAGCCGATCTTCTCGCTGCGGGTGTCAACGCTGACTCTGAGGCCCTCCATATCGAGCTGCTTGCAGACGTCCTGCGCATAGTCGTGGAACTTGTCTGATATCGGCAGAATTCTCACCTGCTCGGGAGCGAGCCACAGCGGGAACGCGCCGGCGAAGTGCTCGGTGATAACGCCGATAAAACGCTCGATAGAGCCGAGAACAACGCGGTGAATCATGACCGGGCGATGCTTCTCGCCGTCCGCGCCGGTGTATTCAAGCTCAAAGCGCTCGGGTAGCTGCATATCGAGCTGTATGGTGCCGCACTGCCATGTTCTTCCGAGGGAGTCGGAGAGGTGGAAATCGAGCTTCGGACCGTAGAACGCGCCGTCGCCCTCGTTGATAACAAAGTCCTTGCCCATCTCGGTGACTGCCGCCTTGAGGGTCTCCGTGGCAAAATCCCAATCCTTCTCGTCGCCCATATGATCCTCGGGCATGGTCGAGACTTCGATCTGATAGGTAAGACCGAACACAGAATATACCTCGTCAAACAGACGGACAACGCCCTTTATCTCGTCCTTCATCTGATCCCATGTCATGAAGATATGCGCGTCGTCCTGAGTGAAGCAGCGCACGCGGAACAGGCCGTGAAGCGCGCCGGACAGCTCATGGCGGTGAACCAGACCGAGCTCGCCCATTCTAAGGGGCAGGTCACGGTAGGAGTGGGGCTGAAGCTTATAGACGAGCATTCCGCCGGGGCAGTTCATCGGCTTTATCGCAAAGTCGGTGTCGTCTATAACGGTGGTGTACATATTTTCCTTGTAGTGATCCCAATGGCCGCTGCACTCCCAGAGCGAACGGTTGAGCATCATGGGAGTGGATATCTCGACATAGCCGTAGCGCTTATGAACCTCGCGCCAGTAGTCGATAAGGGTATTTCTGAGAACCATGCCGTTGGGCAGGAAGAACGGGAAACCGGGACCCTCATCCATAATGGTGAACAGCCCGAGCTCCTTGCCGAGCTTTCTGTGGTCGCGCTTCTTCGCCTCCTCGAGCATGGTGAGGTAGTTGTCAAGATCCTCTTTCTTCGTGAAAGCGGTTCCGTAGATTCTCTGGAGCATCTTATTGTCCGAGTCGCCGCGCCAATAAGCGCCGGTGCAGGAGGTCAGCTTGAAAGCCTTGACGCGCGAGGTGTCGGGGACATGAGGTCCCGCGCAGAGCTCGTCAAACTCGCCCTGACGGAAGAACGAGATTTTCTCGCCCTTGCCCGCGTGCTCCTTGATAAGCTCGACCTTATATGTCTCGCCCTTCTTCTCCATCAGTTCGATAGCCTCTTCGGGGTCAAGCTCATATCTTTCGAGCGGCAGAGCCTCCTTGACTATCTTCTTCATCTCCGCCTCGATTTTCTCGAGAACCTCGGGGGTGAACGGCACATCGACGTCGAAATCATAATAGAAGCCGTTGTCAATGGCGGGGCCTATCGCAAGCTTCGCCTCGGGATAGAGGCGCTTGACCGCCTGAGCGAGAACGTGGGAGGCGGTGTGTCTGAGCGCACGCTTTCCGTCGTCATCGTCAAAGGTAAGTATTTCGAGCTTGCAATCCTTGTCAATGGGGGTGCGCAGGTCTTTAACCTCGCCGTCTATGCGGCAGACGCACGCCGCCTTATAGAGTCCCATACCGAGGCTCTTCGCCACCTCCATGGCGGTTATGCCGTTGTCAAACTCCTTTACGACTCCGCCCTTGAGTTCAATGTTTACCATAAAAATTTCTCCTTTCTGCTTCGGGCGTACTGTAAACTTAAATGAAAGTTGAGAACCTCTCGATCCTTCTGGTATAATG
>ERZ772820.176-NODE-176-length-67900-cov-60.953792_pt1 | contig 67900 bp, 69 predicted proteins | sample MGYA00511377_ERZ772820 | MGnify/ENA primary metagenome ERZ772820 (study PRJEB29015, sample SAMEA2737684) | human gut metagenome | biome: human gut; feature: human-associated habitat; material: faeces | place: China | collected 2012 ... | reverse complement strand
TGAAGACGCCGATGTCGCCGCAGCAGACCTTGGAGGTCTTGGTGTTGTCCTTGCCGCGCGGGAAGAAGGTGTTGCCCAGCTTTTCGGTGTCGCCGGTGCGGGAGTTGACGACGGACATGGTGTCCTCAATGTTGCCGGAAACGACCTTGAAGTAGGAGTTCTTGCCGTACTGGTCAGCGACGGTGTTGAACACGAAGGCAATGGCACTGCCGTTCGGATCAAGCGGCAGTTCGGACTCGTTGCCGTCCTCGTCCACGGTAATCATGGGCTTGCCCTCGAGGGGGGTCGGAGCGAACTTCACAATGTTCTCCAGCAGGCGGAGCGTGCCGAGGCCGTTCATCGCGCAGCCGCAGAAGACGGGCGTGACGGTGCGCTGCTGCAGACCGTCGCGGATGCCCTTGATCAGTTCTTCTTCGGTGAAGGGCTCTTCCATGAAGAACTTTTCCATCAGAGCTTCGTCGGTTTCTGCAACCTGCTCATTCAGCTCTGCCATGTACTCTTCGATCTTCTCTTCGGCGTCGGTGGGCAGGGCGATCTCCTTGCCGTCTACGTCGTAGGCCTTCTTTGCGATCAGGTCGACCACGCCGACTGCCTGCTCACCCTTGAGGATGGGGAAGGTGAAGGGAATCGCGGAAGCGCCGAAGGTGCTGCGGATGGAGTCAAAGGTCGCAAAGAAGTTTGCGTGCTCCTCATCCAGCTTGGAAACGTAGAACATTGCGGGCAGACCGGCGTCGGCCAGAGACTTCCAGCCCTTTTCGGTGCCGACGGCGATGCCGGACTTTGCGGTCAGGCAGATGATACCTGCGTCGGAAACGCGAAGGGACTGCACGACCTCACCGGCGAAATCAAAATAGCCGGGGTTGTCCAGAACGTTGACCTTGCAGCCGTTGTATTCGACCGGGATGACGGAAGTCTTGATGGAATACTGGCGCTTCTTCTCTTCGTCGTCGAAGTCGGAAACGGTGGTACCGTCGGCGCGCTTGCCCAGACGGGTGATGGCCTTGGTCAGGTAGAGCATGCTCTCGCAGAGCGCGGATTTACCGTCGCCGCCGTGACCGAGCAGGCAGAGATTGCGGATGTCCTTCGCAGTGTACATAGTTTTGATTTTCTCCTTTCTGAGCAGTGCCGCATGCTGGAAATCGCGCGGACTGCAAGGCGGCATTACTTCGTTGCCACAATTAGTATTATTATACACGATGAAAAATGAGATTTCAATTATATTTGAGAAATTTGGCCAATGTTACGAAAGCGGGAGGTCAGATTTGTAAAAAAACACGAGAATCTCAAAGCAGCAGCAGGATAAAAGAGACAAACTCCGACAAAATCACCCACAAAAACTGGAACAGTGCAATGTGAAGCGGCGAGGCGGTGCCGCCAGCGTCCCAGAACAGGAGCAGCGCGCAGAGGATAACACCAAAGAAACCCGCGGCAAGATTCAGAACGGTCAGCGTGAGTGTGGTCGAGTAAAGGCTTTGCCCTGCGGCGACCGTAGAGGCGAAGGTGCCGAAGGTGTCCTTGACGACCAGTGCACCCTGCCAGGTGGTGCTGCCGAGCTCCGCGGAGGCGTAGCGCAGGCGGGCGGAATAGGGCGGGAAGACCAGACGCTGTGTCGGAACCTCGTATTTTGCGGCGATCAGCTCCGGCGTGATCAGAAAGTCCCTTGTTGCCAGAACGACATTCAGCTTGGATTTTGCCAGCACCGCGCGCAGACCGAGCCGCGCCGAACGGGTGGGCTTGTACTTCAGCGCGAAAACGCCGGCCAGCTCGCCGCCGATGGAAACATAGACTGCCAGACGTACCTTGGTCCCTGCGGGCATATGCACGCCCATACTCTGCATAAAGGGCAGAGAGCCGACAAGGACGATGTCGCCCGCGATCTCCGCGCCGATGCCACCTGCGTCATAGATCTTGTGCGAGGCGGCCTGAAAATGCTTCCCGAACTGTGCTTCTAGGAGAGATTCAAATACCGGCGTCAGCGGACTTTCACAGGCCTGCAGCGCGGCAAGGGCATAGCCGATGACCTTGGCTGCGGGATAGGATGCGTAGAGCTTCATGCCATTGGAGCGGATGCCCTCAATGGGGAAAAGATCGCCGTCGCGCAGCAGAATGGTGTGCTTGCCGCTGAAGATCCCGGCGCCGTACCAGCCGCACAGCGCGCCATGAATCTTGCTCAGCCGCTCTGCCAGAACGTGGAACGGACGGGCAAAGGAGAGAAGCCCGGCACAGGGGGTCGCGCCAAGCAGAAGAAGCGTCCAGCCGTGCAGGAAGCTCGTGTGGCCGCTGCGGGCAAAGATGACGGCGGCAGCCAGCGTCCCGGTGAGCAGAATGGTGGAATAGATGCAGAAGAGCGTCTGCGCAGCGTCCGGCTGTTCCAGCTCACCGCAGAAGACGGTGCGGTCGCCCGTATCGCAGCGCAGAGCGCTGTCCTCCAGACCGGAGATCCGGCAGATGCCCATGGGGTGCTCAATGGAGCAGACGGTTCGGAGCGTGGAGAACATCCCGCGGCGGTACAGGACCAATGCGCGGAAAAGAAAATAGAGCAGCAGATTTCCGGGAGCGCAGTAGGATGTTTTTGATACAAAAGCATCCACGACGCATAATATGACCGAGAGAATTCCTAGTGTGAACAGACTGATGCGCAGGCGAAAGAAATCGCGGACAGCACGAATCACCACGTCAAATGCCAGAAGCAGCGAAAGGACCAGCAGCCCGGCGGAAAGCCACACCGGCAGATTGGCGGGCAGACGCTGCATCACGGCGGGGAAGTACTCGCCGCACAGCAGAAGGAGAAAATTGACAACGCAGAGGAAGCCGGTCAGGCCGAGACGAAGCCCGGTGCTGCCCAGAGCCGTGCGGTATTTTTCCAGCAGCTCCTGCGCCGTCGGGGGCGGCGGAGCTTCCGGTGCAACCTTCACAGGGACAGGACGCTTGCGCGCGGCGCGCGGCGCTTCCGGTTCTTCTCTTCCGGGAAGCGGCGGCTGTACGGGCGGCTTTGGCTGCCAGACGGATGCGCGCGGGGGTGTTTGCGCTGCCTGTTCAGGTGAGGACTGGGGCGGCGCGGCAGCTTCATCGGCTTTCTGCGGTTCCGGCGTGTGGGGAATGGACTTGTCCGATGCCGCCGTTTGCGGCGGTTCCGGTTCGACCGGCTGCACGGGCGCTTCCGACGCTTTTTCCGTCGGCGCGGACGGCTTACTGCCAAATTCTTCCAGAATATCCTCCAGCGTGAACTCCGGCATCGCCGGTTCCGCCGGAACGGAGGTATTCACTTGTTCCGGCTTGCGATGCCTCATAGAAATTATCCTCTCTGCCTGACGGCTTCGTAGAGCAGAATGGCCGCCGCTGCGGAGGCGTTCAGGGATGAAATGCGGCCCTTCATGGGAATACTGACCTTGAAATCACAGCTATCGGCGACGATGCGGCTCATACCGACGCCCTCATTGCCGATCACGATGGCCGCCGGACCCTTCAGATCGGCGGAATAGAGGGGGACAGCGCCGTCGGCTGCGGTGCCGAAGATCCAGACGCCGCGCTGCTTGAGCTCGCGGATGGCGGCGGTGAGATTGGCCACACGCGCCACGGGCATATATTCCACCGCACCGGCGGAGGCCTTGCCGACCACGGCGGTCAGACCGACGCTGCGCCGCTTGGGGATGATCACGCCGTGCGCGCCGGCGCACTCCGCGGTTCGCAGGATCGCACCCAGATTGTGCGGGTCGGACAGCTCGTCGCACAGGACGATGAGCGGCGCTTCGCCCTTTGCCTCTGCGGCGGCGAGAATATCGTCTATCGTCGCATAGTCGTGAACGGCGACGGAGGCCATGATGCCCTGATGCGCACCGGTCTGGCTCATCTCGTTCAGCTTCCTGCGGTCGATGCGCACAACGACGGCTCCGGCCTCCTTGGCCATTGCCGCCAGACGGCCCAGCGCGCGGTCGGTGTCGCCGTCGGCAAGAAAGACCTTGTTGATGGTGCGGCCGCTGCGGATGGCTTCCGTCACGGCGTTGCGGCCTTCGATCATATCCTCCGCGGGCGCGGGAGAGTCCTTTTTGAATTCTTTCTCGTTTTTCATAAAAACTCCAGCCTTGTAATGAATATATATTTTCGTTATTATAGCAAAAAAAATCGCAGGTTACAACAGGCAGCTTTGAATTCTCGAAATTCATAGAAAATTTACAGCGCGGTGATACACTTTTCATTGCGCAAAAGGGAAAAATATGCTATGATTCTATCGAAAAAATTTGCCGGAGGGAGGAAAATCCATGGCAAATCAAGACCCGAAACGCCGGCCTGAAAACGAAAACAACAACAGGCCGAAGCTTTCTATTCTGTGGCTCATCATCGCGGTGCTCATCGTGACGATCCTCGGAAACCAGTTCGTCAATTTCCTTCGCTCGTCGCGGCAGGAAGAGGTCACCTATGATGTTTTCCTGGACAAGCTCGACGACGGAGAGATCAGTCAGGTGCAGATCGAAGAAGACCGCATCGACTTTATTCTGAAAAAGGATGACGATTCCCGCCTGAAAACGGTGTATTATACCGGGATCCTGCCTAATGTTGACCTTACGCCCGTTGTGCAGCAGCTCAAGAGCAGCGGCGTGAAGTTCAGCGGGGAGATCGTTGAGCAGAGCTCCATGATCTTCTCGTGGCTGCTGTTCCCGCTGCTGCTCTTCTTTGGCCTGAGCCTGCTCGGCCGGCTGCTCATGGCCAGAAACGGCGGTGACGTCGGAGGCTTCGGCGGCATCGGCAATATCGGCAAGAACAAGGCCAAGGTCTATATGGAAAAGGAAACCGGCGTGACCTTCAAGGACGTCGCCGGTCAGGACGAGGCAAAGGAGTCCTTACAGGAGATCATCGATTTTCTGCACAACCCGAAAAAGTACACGGCCATCGGCGCAAAGCTGCCGAAGGGCGCGCTGCTCGTCGGATCTCCCGGCACCGGCAAGACCCTGCTTGCTAAGGCGGTCGCGGGCGAGGCGCACGTGCCGTTCTTCTCCATCTCCGGCTCGGACTTCGTGGAGATGTTCGTCGGCGTCGGCGCGAGCCGCGTGCGCGACCTGTTCAAGGAAGCCTCCAAGGTCGCTCCCGCCATCATCTTCATCGACGAGATCGATGCCATCGGCCGCAGCCGCGACTCCAAGTTCGGCGGCAACGACGAGCGCGAGCAGACGCTCAATCAGCTCCTTGCCGAGATCGACGGCTTCGATTCCTCCAAGGGCGTGGTCATCCTCGCGGCGACGAACCGTCCGGAAATTCTGGACAAGGCGCTGCTGCGTGCGGGTCGTTTTGACCGCCGCATCGTGGTCGACCGCCCGAATCTGGAGGGCCGCTACCAGACCCTTCTGGTGCATACGCGCAATATCAAGCTGGCAGAGGATGTCGACCTGAAAAAGATCGCGCAGGCGACGGCCGGTGCGGTCGGCGCAGACCTTGCCAATCTGGTCAATGAGGCGGCGCTGCGCGCCGTGCGCCACGGCCGCCAGATGGTCAATCAGGAGGATCTGCTGGTGTCCTTTGAAACCGTCATTGCGGGTACCGAAAAGAAGGGCACCGTCCTGACGGACATCGAAAAGCGAATCGTGGCTTACCATGAGGTCGGCCACGCACTGGTCGCCGCGCTGCGCAAGCACAGCCAGCCGGTGTCCAAGATCACGATCGTGCCGCACACCTCCGGCGCGCTGGGTTACACCATGCAGATGCCGGAGGAGGAGAAATATCTCAACTCCAAGGAGGAGCTTCTTGTCCAGCTTCAGACGCTGCTCGGCGGCCGCGCCGCGGAGCAGACGGTGTTTGGCATCCAGACGACGGGCGCTGCCAACGACATCCAGCGCGCGACCGACCTTGCACGCAAGATGGTCACGCAGTTCGGCATGAGCGACAAGATCGGCCTGATGACGCTGGTCAGCGGCGGCAACGAATATCTCGACGGCCAGTCCTATATGGACTGCGCGCAGAGTACGGCCGCGGACGCGGACAGCGAGATCCACAAGCTGCTCGACCACTGCTATGAGGACGCCAAGAAGCTGCTGCGCGAGAACCGCGCGCTGCTGGATGAAATTTCCCTCTACCTTCTGCAAAAGGAAACGATCACGGGCGACGAGCTGATGGCCTATGTCAATGCCGACAGCCGCCGCCTGCCCGCGCCCGAGGGCGCTGCGTCCACGGAGGCCGAACAATGAACTGGCAGGAGATCAAGAGCTTCTTTGCGTCCCTGACGCTTCAGAAGCTGGTTCCGGCGATCCTGATCCTTGTCGTCGGCATCATTCTGGTCAAACTGCTTCTGAAGCTCTTTGACCGCGGGCTGGCCCGCTCCAAGCTCGACCGGACGATGTTTTCCTTTATCCGCACGGTGATGCGGGTGCTGCTGTACTCGCTTCTGGTGCTGATCGCGGCAAGCTCTCTCGGCATCGACGTCAGCTCTCTGGTCGCGCTCGTCAGCGTGGTCTCTCTGGCGATCTCACTGGCGGTGCAGAGCGCGCTTTCCAATGTGGTCGGCAGTATTTCGCTGCTGGCCACGCATCCCTTCCATGTGGGCGATTATATTGAGATCGGCAGCGATGCCGGTACGGTGGAGGAGATCACCATGTCCTACACCAAGATCGCCACGCCGGACGGAAAGCGCATTTACATCCCCAACAGCGACGCGGCATCCGCGCGGATCTGCAACTACTCCGCGGAGGGGAAGCGCCGCATTGACCTGTACATGACCGCGTCCTATGCGGACGCGACCGAGAAGGTAAAAAGCGCCATTCTGACGGCCGCATCGCGCGTGGAGCGTCTGGAGGGCACGGAGCCGGTCGTCTATCTCAGCGAGTTCCTGGACAGCAGCGTGCAGTATTATTTGCAGCTCTGGGTGAAAAGCGAAAACTATTTTGCAGTAAAGTTTGTGCTCAATGAGGAGATCCGCCGCGAATTTGACGCGCAGGGGATCACCATTCCGTTCCCGCAGCTGGAAGTCCGGGTAGAAAAATAGAAAAATGCGGCCTCTGTTCCATAGGAGCAGAGGCCGTTTTTTTGCATCAGCTGCCGCAGGGGCAGCCGCCGCTGTCCTGACAATTGCAGGAAGAGCCGTCTGGGAAAAAGGCGCGGACCGGGAAGTCGATGCGGCTGAACAGCTCGCAGGGATCTTCCTCGCAGCACTCGTCGTCGCAGCATTCGCGTTTCGGCATGCAGTATTCCAGAATGGGAATGGAAAGCTGGGTGTCGCGCTCCAGACGAACGGTGGAAAACTGTCCGATCGTGACGTAGAGCCGCTTGGATTCGCCGGTGAGCACCAGATCTTCGCCGAAGCACTCCTTGATAGAAGTCGGAATGTCGGTCAGCTCCGTTTCGCAGCGGTGGCAGTCGCAGACCTCGCGGACCTTTCCGGCGAGGATCATCGGGTCGAGCACCTCGACAATCGCGACGGGACGGTCGCTGTGCAGCATCGCGTCGGCGCTGGGGATGCCGTCGGTGCTGCGGAAGCTCTTGGCCTTGCCGCAGCCGCCGTAGAGCACGACGCGCTTGGAGAAGATGGCAAGCCCCGTGATAGTCGTCGGGCGGGTGCCGCCCAGAATGGCGTCGCCGATGATGCGGTAATAGAATGTGATGTCGATGGCGTAGTAGCCGCGCTTGTAGCGCAGCGCATCCACATCCACGTCCGCGAACAGCAGCTCCGCGCAGCGGGTCTTTGCGCCGGTGGAGCGGTTCAGAACGGCTTGGGATTCGGCGGTGAGATAGACGCGCAGATCGTCCACGCAATCCTTGTCAAGGCAGGAGTCTACGATCTGGTTCGTATGGATGCAGGCCGAGCGGGAATCACCACAGACGGCCGGATCGGTGCTTTTGTCTGCCATAAGAAAACCTCCTGTTAAGAGTGTGAAAAGCAGAAAAATGCTTTCACAACATAGTATGCCGCTGCCCGCGGAATGTGAAAGCAAGCCGTGGATTCCGATTGGAATCCACGGCTCCAGACTGTCAAAAAACCTATCCAGCCGAAAGTTTCGGAGGGAAGAATAGTGTGAAAGGGAACCGTCAGGGTTCCCTTTCGCGTTCAATAACCCGCCGCAGCGATCAAAATTGCAAAATAATACTACAAATATTGATTTTGCAATTTTGTAGTCAGCTTGTCAAAAAAGTCCTTTTGGACTTTTTTGACAAGCTGAAGCCGTGGATTCCGATTGGAATCCACGGCTCATTTGAATCAAAGGGAAAAATCTGCGGTATCGTATTCGGAAAAATCCTTCGCCTTCCGGCGCACCGGCACGCGCTTGAGCGGCTCGTATTTGAACTTGCGGCAGTGCGAGCCGGCGTCGACAACGCCCTTCTTGGCGCACAGGCAGGATTCGCCGTCGAGCTTCGCGGAATGGACGCAGTAGGAGCAGAATTTTTCTATCTTTCTTCGGAACAGCATGGCGGTTTCCTCGTTTCAGACGATTTTTAACTATTATATAATACCGCGGCGCGGATTTCCAGTCCTCTTTTTCCGAAGTGCGGGAAAAAGTGCGCAGAGCGCGGAAAATCCGGCGGCAATGCAGATGGCAGCGGCGTTTGGATGCAGATACACCGCGGCAAACAGAAGGGAAAGAAGACCGTGCAGGGCTTTTTCCATCAGATAACCGTGCGGGTGCAGACCGGTGGGGCCCCAGAGACTCGCCGCCTGAAAATGCACGCAGATGCCGCCCCAACCCAGAAGAAATGCGCAGGCAAGAAAACGAACCTCCCACGGACCGGAAAGCTGCAAAATTCCGCTGGTCAGCTCAAGAATCCCGCTGAGCAGCCCCTTCACGGCGGGAAAGTCGGAAAGAATATTCCACAGCCCGACGCGATCTGCAAGGGAATTCAGAACGGAAAAGAAGATCACAAGCCCACTGATTTGCAGCAGTGCCGCGCAGGAGCCGCCGACCGCCTCCGGAAAGGCACGGGAAAGGGGCACCGGCGTGGGAGCCGCCCGTCTTACAGCAACCGGCGGCGGGGCGGGCGCGGCGAGCAGAATTCCGGCGCAGAGCGCAGCCAGCACATGGATGCAGTAGAGCGCAAGACCGGCGCGCGTGCTTCCAAGAACGATGCCGCCCGCAACGCCGAGAAAGAAGGCCGGGCCGGAATTGTTGCAGAAGCAAAGGGCGCGCTGCGCGCTCTGCTTTGTGATCTTTCCACCCTGATAGAGAGAAACCAGTGTGGCGGCGCCGACCGGATAGCCGCCGAGAAAGCTCGCCAGCAATGCGGGCAGACAGCCGCCCTCCACGCCGAAAAGATCACGCATCGGCCGGTCGGAAAGTGCGGCCAGTTTTCCGAAGGAGGCACGCGAGATCACCATCCGCGAAAGAACGAAATAGGGGAAAAGCGCCGGGATGAGCGCCGCGCCGCAGGTGCGCAGACCCTGCACCGCGCCCGCTGCGGCGGCGTCGGGGAAGCAGAGCAGCCCCGCGGCCAGAAGAAGAATTCCGAGCCAGAAGATTCCGTTTTTCAGACGCACAGCGACCACCTCGGTGGAATATATGCACTTTGGGGAAAGAATGTTCCGCTACGGCATAGAATGTTTGCGGGAGGGTGATGAAAATGAAACGGCAAATCAGGGAAGAACTTGGAGAAAAGCTCTCCATCCCGCCGGAGGTGATGGGCAGCCTGCCGCTGACGCAGGTCCACGGACGGAGAAATGTCAGCATTGAAAACCACGGCGGGATCCTCGCCTATACGGACACCTGCGTCCGCGTGGCGGTGCGCGGCGGCGCGGTCAGCGTGCAGGGAACCGGCCTGTCCATCGTCCGGATGACGCGGCGCAGCGTGGAGATTCGCGGGAATATCTGCGCGCTCGCGCTGGAATGAGGTGCGCGGTATGTACCGGCTGATCCGATATTTCAGGGGCTACGTGCGCCTGCGCATCATGGGCGCTTCGCCGGAGCGGTGTATCAATCTTCTCTCGGAGAAAAATCTGCGCTTCTGGGGGCTGTGCCGCGAGGATGCGCTGCATTATACGTTTTATGCCTACGAAAAGGACCTTGCGGCAATCCGCCGGTGCGCGATGCGCGCCTTTGCCGATGCGCAGGTTCTGCGCACATACGGCCTGCGCCAGCGCTACGGTGGCCTGCGGAAGCGGCCGGTGCTGGTGTTTGGACTGCTGCTTGCGCTGTTTGCAACCTTCTTTTTTCAGAAATTTGTCTGGGTCGTGGACGTGCAGGGGACACAAACACTGCATAAGGAAGAAGTCCTGCGCGCGCTGGAGGAGGAGGGCATCCGCTTCGGCACGTGGAGCGCAGACATCGACTCCGAACTCACGAAGCACCGGATGCTCAACCGCCTGCCGAAGCTCTCGTGGCTGGCAGCCAACCGCAGCGGGGGCGTGCTGCACGTGCTGGTGACGGAGCGCAGCACGCCGAAATCCGAACAGCCGCCCTACCGCGTGGCAAACGTCGTCGCCGCGCGCGACGGTGTTCTGACGGAAATTTCCGTTCTGGAGGGAATGAAGCTGTGCAAGGTGGGACAGACGGTCACGGCCGGGCAGCTTTTGGTTTCCGGCTATGAGGACTATGGCCTGCGGGTGCGCGCGGTCTGCGCCAATGCGGAAATCTACGCCCGGACTTGGCACGCGGGGACGGTCGTAACGCCGGATACGGCTTACATTAAGCACTACACCGGGCGCGAATGGACGCAGAAAACGCTGATCGTCGGAAGAAAAAGAATAAATTTATCAGGAAACAGTGGAATTCCGGTGACCGATTGTGATAAAATGATAAACGAGAAACGATTGCCTCTGCCGGGCGGGTATGAGCTGCCGCTCCGGTTGGAAACGGCGACCTACCGGGAATACCGCCTGACGGCGCGTGAAACCGGCCGCGCGGAGGCGGAAGCCTTACTGCGCGCGGCGTGGCGGCGGGTGACGAAGCAGGCCATGGCCGTCGGGGAAATCCAGCGGACGACGGATTCCGTCCTGCACGCGGACGGCCTGTATATCCTGCACGCGGAAAGCGCCTGCCGCGAGATGATCGCGCGGCTCGTCCCGGCGGAGGAACTCTACAAAGGAGAAAATCAATGAACGAAAGAAGCATCAATGCCGAACGCATCGAGCAGATCATCAATGTGTTCGGTTCCTTCGACGAAAATATCAAGCGCATCGAGCAGACCTACGGCGTGAAGATCACCAACCGTGGCACGGAGCTGAAGCTCTCCGGCGAGGACGAGGAGGCCGTGGATAAGGGCGCGCGCGCCATTGAGGGACTGCTGACCCTTGCCGCAAAAGGAGAGGTCATAGACGAGCAGAAGGTCCGCTACCTGATCGACCTTGTGTCCAGCGGGAATGACGATAAGATCTCCGAGATGGCCAAGGACGTCGTTTGCATCACCGCCAAGGGCCGGCCGGTCAAGGCCAAGACCCTCGGACAGCAGCGCTATATGAAGGCGATCCGGAAAAACACCATCACGATCGGCGTCGGCCCTGCCGGCACCGGCAAGACCTATCTTGCCGTCGCCGCCGCAGTCGCGGCCTTCCGCGAAAAGACGGTCAACCGCATCATCCTGACGCGCCCGGCGGTGGAAGCGGGGGAACGGCTGGGCTTCCTGCCCGGCGATCTGCAAAATAAGGTAGATCCTTATCTGCGTCCGTTGTACGACGCGCTTTATGATATGCTGGGTGCGGAAACCTATCAGAAGTATCTTGAACGCGGGAATATCGAGGTCGCGCCGCTTGCCTATATGCGCGGCCGCACGCTCGACGACAGCTTTATCATCCTCGACGAGGCACAGAACACCACGCGCGAGCAGATGAAGATGTTCCTGACCCGTCTGGGCTTCGGCTCCAAGATCGTCATCACGGGCGACGTGACCCAGATCGACCTGCCGGGCGACAAGGTCAGCGGTCTGAAGGACGCGGTGCGGATTTTGGAAAACATCCCGGACATTGCGATCTGCCGTTTGACGGCCAGCGATGTCGTGCGCCATGCGCTGGTGCAGCGCATCATCGCGGCCTATGAAACGGGAGAGAAAAAGCAGCTGCCTGCGCAGAAAAAAGTTTACAGAAAGAAGTACGAGAAATGAAGCATCAGATCATCGTGCGCTATACCAACCGCAGAGATAAAAATCCGGCCCTGACGGTGCATCTGCACCGTTGCATCACGGCGGCGCTGGCCGCGGAGGGCGTGAACGTTCCCTGCGAGATCAACGTCCTTGTGACGGACGACGAGGGCATCCGCGCGATCAACAACGCAACGCGCAATATCGACAGCGCGACGGATGTGCTGTCCTTCCCGATGTTCCAGTTCACGCCCGGTGCCTTCCCGGAGGACGTCAGCGAGGACATCGACCCCCAGACCGGCCTGCTGCCGCTGGGGGATATGGCGATCTCTCTGGAGCGTGCCAGAGATCAGGCAAAGCGCTTCGGCAATACGACGCGCCGTGAGATCGGCTATCTGACCATCCACTCCATCCTGCATCTGCTCGGTTATGACCACGTGGACGAGGGCGAGCAGAAGCGCCAGATGCGCACGCGTGAGGAGATCATCGCAGCGGAGCTGGGCCTGCAAAGATGAATGTGGAATTCCGCCGTGCGGCGGCTTCTGATGCCCGCACACTGACCGAAACCCGCCGGAAGGTCTGGGCGACGACCTACCGCGGCATTTACCCCGACGAAATGATCGACCAATATGATTATGCGCGCCATTCCGCACGGGATGTGCAGCGCATTTCCGATCCGGAAAATGATGTTTTCCTTGCGTGGGACGGGGAACAGTGCGTCGGGTACTTTTACTATGGCCCCTGCGGCTACGGGACCTATCGGGACTTCGACCTCTGCCTGAACTCCCTCTATTTTCTGCCGGAGTACCGGCGCATGTGGCTGGGCAGCCGGGTGTTTGCACAGCTGCGGCAGGTATGCCGCGAACGCGGCCTTACCAAGTTTTTCTGCGGATGCAGCTGTCATAATCTCCCGGCGCAGGCATTTTACCGCAAAATGGGCGGCATCGTGGGCGAGGTCCACGACGGACACGCGGACAAGGCGGAGGACATCCTGTATTTTGAGTTTTACTTAGGAGAAAACGTATGAAAACGAAATCAGCCATGATCACCATCGCTGGGAGGCCGAATGTGGGAAAATCCACCCTCATCAACCGTTTGGTGGGCGAGAAGATCGCCATTGTTTCCAATAAGCCTCAGACCACGCGCAACCGCATCTGCGGCATCGTGACGAGGGGCGACACCCAGCTCGTGTTCATCGACACGCCGGGCTTCCATAAGCCGCGCACCCGGCTGGGCGACTACATGGTCGACGTCGTCAAGGAGTCCGTCGCGGACGTGGATGTCGTGCTGCTCCTTGTCGACCCCATTGCCAATGTCGGCGTGCAGGAGGAGGCGCTCATCGCACAGATCGCCGCCACCGGCGCGCCCGCGATCCTCGTCATCAACAAGATCGACACCGTGGAAAAGGAGAGCCTGCTTGCCGTGATGGCAGCCTATGCACAGAAGTTCAATTTCGATGCGGTCATTCCCATTTCCGCAAAGTATAAGGAGGGCATAGACGAGCTGCTGGCCGAGTGCGAGAAGTACGCGGCGGAAAGCCCATTCTATTTCCCGGAGGACGCCGTTTCCGACCAACCGGAGCGTCAGGTGATCGCGGAGATCATCCGCGAAAAGCTCCTGTGGAATCTGGAACGCGAAATTCCGCACGGCACGGCCGTGGAGATCACAAAATTTTCCGAGCGCGACAACGGCGTCGTGGACGTGGATGCGACCATTTATTGCGAAAAGGCGAGCCACAAGGGGATCATCATCGGCAAAAACGGTGCGATGCTCAAGAAGATCAGCACTGCCGCCCGCGAGGACTGCGAGCGCTTCATGGGTACGAAGGTCTACTTGCAGACCTGGGTCAAGGTCAAGGAGAACTGGCGCGACAGCCAGCACATGATCCGCAATTTCGGATACGAATAACTTTCCAGTCATAGCTTTTCCGATTTGGGCAAATCCTAAGGCCAGAAACGTCAGGAGGTTCGCCCGATGGATGCTGCATTTTTCTGGACGCTGTTTCTGGAAACCGGTGCGCCGGAGGCGTACCTGCTTTACAAGCGAAATTCTCAGTAGCCGCGCCCGCGGCCTACATAGGAGCGCATATGTACCTCAAAACCGACGGCATCGTCCTGCGTGAAACCGAATATAAGGACAACGACAAGCTGCTGACCATTCTGACGCGCGAAAACGGACAGGTCACGGCCAAGGCCCGTGGGGTCAAGAGCCGGACGAGCAAACTGCGCGCGGGCTGTCAGCTGCTGACCTTCTCTGAATTCACTTTGCTTGACTATCAGGGACGCTACCTTGTTACGGAAGCGGTGCCGAAGGAGATGTTTCCTCGGCTGCGCGAGGACGTGGAGCTTTTGTCCCTTGCGTCTTACTTTGCACAGGTGACGGAGGCGATCTCACAGGAGGACGCGCCGGACCCGGAGCTTCTGTCGCTGCTTCTGAACAGCCTGTATGTGCTTGGCAGGGAATCCCGGCCGCAGATCCTGGTCAAGGCCGTGTTCGAGCTCAGGGCGATGTGCCTTGCGGGCTATCTGCCCGATCTTTCCGGCTGCGCCGTCTGCGGGCGCGAGGATGCCGACCGCTTTAACCTGACGCAGGGCGTGCTGCAATGCGCCTCCTGCGGCGGAGAGCATACGGAGGGTATCCGTATGCCGGTTTCCGCCGCAACACTGGCCGCAATGCGCTACATCGTTTCCGTGCCGATGAAAAACCTCTTCGCCTTCCGGCTGGCGGACGCCGCCGTGGAGGAGCTGAGCGGCATCACGGAAAGCTACCTGTGCACCAAGCTGGAGCGCGGCTTTTACACACTGGACTTTTACAAGTCCCTTTTCTTGAAAACGGAGTTATACAAATGACAGAACTTTATGAGAAATCCATGAAAAAGCTGGAGCTGGACGCCGTCCTCGACCGTCTGGCCGGCTGCGCCACGAGCGAGGAGGCGAAGGATCGCTGCAGTGCGCTCCGGCCGCTTTCGGATGCGGAGGAAATTCGAAGGCTGCTCGAGCAGACCACTGCGGCCTGCGGAATGATCACGCTCAAGGGGGCGCCGGGCTTTCAGGATGTCCGGGAGGTCGCGTCCTCTCTGGAACGCGCCGATCGCGGCGGCTGCCTGACGCCCGTGGAGTTGCTGCGCATCGCGGGCGTTCTGCGCTGCATCCGCAGTGTCAAGGCCTACTATAACAGCGACAGCAATCAGAGCGTGCTGGACGTGTATTTTCAGGAGCTTTCGCCCAATCGCTATCTGGAAGAAAAAATTACAAATTCCATTCTCTCCGAGGAGGAGATCGCGGATGCCGCAAGCAGTGAGCTGGCCGACATCCGCCGTCATATGCGCATTCAGAGCGCGAAGGTCAAGGAATCCCTGCAAAAGATCATTTCCTCGCCCTCGTATGCCAAATACCTGCGCGATCCCATCATCACCCTGCGCGGCGACCGTTATGTCGTGCCGGTCAAGAGTGAATACAAATCCGAAATTCCCGGCCTGATCCACGACGTTTCCTCCACGGGTAGCACGTTTTTCATTGAGCCGATGTCGGCGGTCAATGCCAACAACGCCCTGCGCGAGCTGCTCATCCGGGAGAAAAAGGAGATCGAGCGGATCTTGGCTGAGCTTTCCGCAGAGGCTGCGTCCTTCCGTGAGAGTATCTGCCACAGCTATGAGATGCTCATCACGCTGGATGTGATCTTTGCCAAGGCAAAGTACTCCCTGCGCATCGACGGCATGGCGCCGGAAATCCGCGAGAATGCGTCCATCGAGCTGATGCGCGCGCGCCACCCGCTGATCGACAAGAAAACGGTCGTGCCCATCACCGTGCGTCTGGGAACGGATTTTGACACTCTCATCATCACCGGCCCGAATACCGGCGGCAAGACCGTCACGCTGAAAACACTGGGCCTTCTGACCCTGATGGCGGAATGCGGCCTGCACATTCCGGCTGACCACGGCAGTGCGATCTCCGTGTTCGAGCGTGTGCTGGCGGACATCGGCGATGAGCAGTCCATCGAGCAGTCGCTCTCCACCTTCTCTGCACATATGAAAAACATCGTGCAGATCGTGGGGGAGTGCGACGCAAGCACGCTGGTGCTGTTTGACGAGCTGGGCGCTGGTACGGACCCCGCCGAGGGCGCGGCGCTGGCGACGGCGCTGATCGAATTCTGCCGCGGATGTGGCAGCCGTGTCGCTGCGACGACGCATTACGCGGAGCTCAAGCTCTATGCCATGCGCACCGACGGCGTGATGAACGCCTCCTGCGAATTCGACGTGGAAACGCTCCGCCCGACCTACCGCCTGCTGATCGGAATTCCGGGCAAGTCCAACGCCTTTGCGATCTCCAAGCGGCTGGGACTTTCGGAGCATATCATTGAAAAGGCGAGAAGTCTGGTCAACGAAAATGACCGGAACTTCGAGGACGTTCTCAACCAGCTGGAGCAGCAGCGCCAGCAGATGGAAAACGCCAAGCGGGAGGCCGAGCGCCTGCGTCTGGAAACCGAGCAGATGAAGGAGAAATCCGAGGCGTACTATGACGAGATCAAACGCGAGCGCGAGAAGGCCGTGCGCAGTGCGCGCGCCGAGGCGCAGCGCATCATCGACGACGCCCGCCACACCTCCAACGAGGTGGCGGAGGAACTCAAGCAGCTTCGCAAGCAGATGAAAGACGGCGCGGACGTGCAGGGCAGCAACGCCAAGCAGGCCGAGCTTCGCCGCAGACTGAACGAAGCGGAGGACGCGCTCTCCGACCGCGAAAAGCCGCAGGCGCGTCCGGAGCCGACCCGCGCGATCAAGGTGGGCGACACGGTGGAGCTGCTGCGTTTCGGTACGAGGGCGCAGGTGCTCTCCGTCCTGAAGGACGGCTCCTACGAGCTGCAGGCCGGTATCATGAAGGTCAATGCGCGCCCGGACGAGGTCTATCTGGTCGAGGAAACCAAGCAGCAGGCGAAGAAGATCATCGAGCGCACCAAGCGCGAGTTCCGCAATACGCCGGCCTCCTCCGAGCTCGACCTGCGCGGCATGAGTGCGGACGAGGCGGTGGCGGCACTGTCGGTATTTCTGGACGGCGCGATGTTGGCCAACCTCTCCTCCGTGCGCATCATCCATGGCAAGGGTACGGGCGTTCTGCGCAAGGCGGTGCAGGAGGAACTCAAACACAACCGTGCGGTCAAGCGCTATCGTCTCGGCGTCTACGGCGAGGGCGAGGACGGCGTGACCATTGCGGAATTGGCATAAAAATATGCGACGCTTGCGCTGCTTTTTTCATGTAATCCTAAAAATTTTATGAATTCGGTTGACAAATTGTTAAGATTTGATATAGTTTAGGGTAGACATACGGTCCGTGGGATCGTAACTTTGAAGGAGTGACACGCATGTACACAGAAAAAACGGTCGTAAAGTGTGAATCGGGACTTCACAATAAGCAGGCTACTTATTTCATTCAGAAGGCAAATGAATTCCGCTCCAGCATCTGGATCGAGGCGGACGATCGCAAGATCAATGCGAAGAGCCTTCTGGGCGTGCTTTCCATGGGCATTACCACCGGTACGGAGATCACGCTGATCGCCGAGGGTTCCGATGAAGAAGCAGCGGTCAAGTCACTGTCCGCCATGCTGGTAAAGGATATTTTCTAAGAGGCTTTGTGACTGCCCCAAACGCCGCTGCAACGGGCGTCTGGGGCGGTTTTTCTATGGAGGAAGGACATGACGAAGGAAGAACTGAAGCTCGCCGCGCTGTCGCTGCCGTATGAGCCGGGCGTCTACCTGATGAAAAGCGCGGACGATACGGTGATCTACGTCGGCAAGGCAAAAAAACTGAAAAACCGGGTGAGCCAGTACTTTCAGGAAACCTCCTCCCACACGCCGAAAACACGGCGGATGGTTTCGCAGGTCGACCATTTTGAAACCATCACTGCCGCGACGGAATTTGAGGCGCTGGTGCTGGAATGTTCGCTCATCAAGCACTATATGCCCAAATACAACATCCTGCTCAAGGACGACAAGGGCTATCCCTATCTGCGCCTTGACCTGCGGGAGGACTATCCGACAATCACGCTGGCTTCGCGCGTGAAGGACGACGGCGCAAAGTACTTCGGCCCCTACGGAAGCCGCGGGCGTTCCCAGCAGGTGATCGAGGCCATCCGCACGACCTTTCATCTGCCGGGATGCAGCAAGAAGTTCCCACGCGATCAGGGAAAGGAGCGGCCCTGCCTGAATTTTCAGATGAACAAGTGCGACGGCTGGTGCCGCCTGTGCAAGACGCAGGCCGAGTACCACGCGCTGATGGAGCAGGCATCGGCTCTGCTGGAGGGAAAATATCAGCGCCTTGTCGATGAATTGAAGGATCAGATGGAAGCAGCGGCGGAGAATCTCGAATTCGAGCGCGCGGCCGAGCTGCGCGACCGGATGCAGGCCATTGCCTCGCTCGGCCAGCGCCAGTTGGTCACTGCCGGCACGATGGCGGACACCGATGTGATCGGCTGGTATCAGACCGAAGCCAAGGCCTGCTTTGCGGTGCTGCATTTCATCCGTGGGAATCTCATGGACAAGGATTATGAGGTGCTTCCCGTGCCGGATGATGCGTCCGAGGCGCTTTCCTCGCTGGTCAAGCAGTATTATTTGCAGCGGCAGGCCGCGCCCAAGCGCATCCTGCTGCCCATGCCCATGGAGGATGCGGCGCCTTTTGCCCAGCTTCTGAAGGAAAAGCTGGACAAGAACGTATCCATTCTGGTGCCGCAGCGGGGCGACGGCAAGCGTCTTTCGGAGCTGGCCGTCAAAAATGCCCGCGAGGAGGCAGAGCGCGCTACCTCGGCCGCGGAGCGCCTGAACGGAACGCTGGCGTTGTTGCAGTCCATGCTGCGGCTGCCTGAGCCGCTGCATCGCATGGAGGCCTATGACATCTCCAATACCGCCGGGACGGACATCGTTGCTTCCATGACGGTATTCGTCGACGGGAAACCGAAAAAGTCGGACTATAAGCGCTTCAAGCTGGAAAATATGGAAGATCAGGACGACTATGCGTCCATGCGGCAGGTGCTATGCCGCCGCTTCTGCCACTATCTCGACGGAGACAAGGGCTTTGACGAGCGGCCGGACGTCCTGCTGATCGACGGCGGTGCGGTCCATGCGGAAACGGTGCGCGAGGCGCTGGAGACAATGGGCATCCGCCTGCCGATCTTCGGCATGGTCAAGGACAACCGTCACCGCACGCGTGCGCTCGTCACCCCGCAGGGCGAGGAGATCGGCATCCAGGCAAGCCCCGCTGTCTTTGCCCTGATCGGAAGGATCCAGGAGGAAACGCACCGCTTTGCCATTACCTATCACCGCCAGCTCAGGAGCAAACACGTCCGCGGCTCGACCCTCGACGCGATCGAGGGCATCGGAGAGAAACGCCGCAATCTGCTGCTGCGGAAGTTCAGATCCGTCGCCGCCATCCGGGAGGCCGACCTTGCGGCACTGCGGGAATGTCTGCCGCAGCCGGCGGCGCAGGCGGTCTATGACTATTTCCATTCACAGGAGTGATACGATGAGAGTGATTACAGGCACCGCCAGAGGGACGAATCTCAAGACCCCGGAGGGGATGCACACCCGCCCGACGGCTGACCGCGTCAAAGAGGCGCTGTTCAATGTGATTCAATATGAGATCCGCGGGGAAGTGCTCGACCTCTTCGCCGGAACGGGGCAGCTCGGCATCGAGGCCTTGAGCCGCGGCGCGGCGCACGCGGTGTTCGTTGACCAGTGCGCCGATGCGGTCGGACTTGTCCGGGAGAATCTGCGGCGGACGCATTTGTCGGACCGTGCCGAAATCTACTGCGGCGATTATCTGGCCTACCTTGACCGGTGTACGAAACGCTTTGATTTGATCTTTTTGGACCCGCCATATGCAGAAAAATCTCTGGAAAATGCAATTTTGCGCATCTCCGAAATTGACATTTTGGCGGATGGTGGTATAATTATCACAGAACGTCCCCGCGGCAAGCTGCTGGAACTGGAGCTTCCCGGCCTGACGCGCTCAAAGGACTACAATTACGGAAAAACAACAATAACGCTGTTCCGCAGGGAATCGCGAGAGGATATTGCATGAAAATAGCCGTTTACCCCGGCAGCTTCGACCCCGTGACCAAGGGGCACCTGAACATCATCACCCGCGCGTCGCGGCTGTTTGATGAGGTCATCGTGTGTGTGATGGTCAACAGCGAGAAGCAGCCGATGTTCAGCCTGCAGGAGCGCCGCAGCCAGCTTGCGCGCGTGACCGCCGGGCTGCCGAACGTGCGCGTGGACGCGCATGACGGCCTGCTGGCGGAGTATGCCGCCGCGCACGGCTGCTGCACGATCATCAAGGGCCTGCGCGCCGGTTCGGATTTTGAAAAAGAGTTCCAGATGGCGATGATCAACCGCAAGCTGAATCCGGAGCTGGATTCGCTGTTCCTGACGGCGGAGCACCAGTATATGTATCTCAGTTCCAGCGTGATCAAGGAAATGGGCTACTATGACGCGGACCTGACCGGTCTGCTGCCGGAAGAGATCATTCCGGAATTCAGGGAAAGAATTTTGCAACGCAGAAAGTACAAGGAGGAAGTACGATGAACGAACATAGCATTGAAGAAGTGATCGGTACTCTGTATGAGATGGTTCAGGACGCGCGCAGCGTCCCCTTCAGCAGCGATAAATGCGCGCTTGAGCGCGAGCGTGTGCTGGATCTTCTGGACGAGATCAGCAATCAGCTCCCGGGCGAGCTGAAGCAGGCCAAGACCATTGTCGAGTCCCGCGGTGAGCTGATCACCAACGCCAAGCGCGAGGCGGAGAACATCCTCAAGGCCGCACAGGCGCAGGCGCGCCAGCTCGTGTCGCAGGAGGCAATTTATAATGAGGCCAAGACGCAGGCCAACGACATGGTTCGCGCTGCGCAGGACAAGATCAAGGAGCTCAAGCAGGTCACGAACGACTACGTCGACGATTCCCTGCGCCGCACCGAGGAGGCCGTGGCCGAGGCCCTTTCCGAGATCCGCGACTCCCGCTCCAAGTTCCGCGCGCTGGTCAATCCGCAGGCGAGAAACAATTCCGCCATCATTGAGGATGTCTGATTCTCAAGCAAAACAGGTCAATGTCCATTGACCTGTTTTTTATCCATAGAATATCGGGAGGCTTCCATGAACTACCTAGAACGCTATCAGATCTGGTGCAAGACCGCCCCGCTCTGCGAGGGCGACCTCAGAAAACTGAAAGAACTTTCCAATGATGAAACCGAGATGAAAAGCTGCTTCGGCGAGGAGCTGCAATTCGGCACGGGCGGTATCCGCGGCGTAATGGGCCTCGGCACCAACCGGATGAATTCCTTCACGGTGCGCCGCACCGCGCAGGGCCTTGCCGCGTGGCTCACCGGCTCCGGCCTGCCGCTGCGCTGTGCCATCGGTTATGATTCCCGCCATAATTCCCGCCGCTTCGCGGAGATCTGCGCGGTCGCGCTTGCCGAAGCGGGTGTGCATGTCTTTATCTACCGCGTGCTCGCGCCGACGCCCATGGTGTCCTTTGCCGTGCGTCAGCTCGGCTGCGGTACGGGTATCGTCGTGTCCGCCAGCCACAACGCCAGCAAGTATAACGGCATCAAGTGCTACGGCCCGGACGGCTGCCAGATGACCGACGAGCCGGCCTCGCGCGTGTTCCGTGCGATTTCCAAAACGCCGTATTTCATCCAGCCCAAGCTGACCTTTGAGGAAGCAATGCAGCGCGGAAGTGTGGAGTATATCTCGGACGAGCTCTGGGAGAACTACTACCGCACGGTCATGGCCGAGCGTCTGACGGACGAACCGGCTGCCGGGCTGCGCATCGTCTATACACCGCTGCACGGCGCGGGCAACGTCCCGGTGCGCACGGTTCTTGCAAGGACCGGCGTGGAGGTCAGCGTGGTCTCCGTGCAGGAGCAGCCGGACGGCGACTTCACTACCTGCGAATATCCGAATCCGGAGATGGAAGCCGCCATGCAGGAAAGCTACCGCCTGGCGGAGCAGGTTCATCCCGATCTTGTTCTCGGCACCGACCCCGACTGCGACCGCTGCGCCGTGGCCGTCCCGGTGGACGGCGGCTTCCGCAAGCTGTCCGGCAATGAGCTGGGCTGCCTGCTGCTGGATTATATTCTCGGCACGCTTGCCGAAAAGAACGCTCTGCCGCGCGACCCCGTGGCCGTGCGCAGCATCGTTTCCACCCCGATGGCCGACCTGATCGCGGCAAAGTACGGCGTGAAGATGCGCAAGGTGCTGACCGGCTTCAAGTACATCGGCGGAGAGATCCTCAAGCTGGAGGAAAAGGGCGAGGAGAATCGCTTCGTGTTCGGCTTCGAGGAAAGCTGCGGCTACCTCAAGGGAACCTATGCCCGCGACAAGGACGCGGTCGTCGCGTCCATGCTCGTGTGCGATATGGCAGCAAAGCTGAAGCACGAGGGCCTGACCCTTGCGGAGAAAATGGATCGCCTCTATGAAGAATTCGGCTTCCATGAGGCCAAGGTCATCAGCGTGGAGCTGACCGGTCCGGACGCCATGGAGGTCGCGGCGAAGTTCATGTCGGATTTCCGTGCGGAGATCCCGGCGTCCCTTGCGGGCGTGCCGGTGACGGGCTACACGGACTATCTGCTCCGCTTCCAGCGCGACCTGAGCACCGGAACGGAGGAGCCCGTTGATCTGCCAAAGTCCAATGTCATTGTCCTGTCACTGGGTAAAAAGGGCAGCGTCGTCTTGCGCCCCTCCGGAACGGAGCCGAAGATCAAGCTGTATCTGACGGCGGTCGACCACAGCCGCGAAGCTGCAATGGCACTTCTGGAGCAGCTGGACAAGACCATGCACACCTATCTGCCGCAAAACGCTTGACAAATTTCAGAAATTCCTGTATCATAGCGCTATATTGATCAAATGCCATGACGGAGAGAAGTACGCTGCGCACCAATGCAGAGAGGGGACGGATGGTGCAAGTCCCTGCGGAAGGCAGCGGAAAGGTCGCTCCCGAGCACGCCGGCTGAATCCAGTAGGCCGGTGCGGGTTCTCCCGTTACAGAGAATGAAGTGCCTCATGAAAATGAGGAATTCAGGTGGTACCGCGGAGTTTTTCGCCCTGAGCAGGAAGCTCAGGGCGATTTTGATATTATAAAGGAGAATAAAATGAAAGAATTACCGAAAACCTACGAGCCGAAGGACGTGGAAGCCCGGCTGTATCAGTTCTGGTCGGAGAACGGTTACTTCCACACCAAACGCGATCCGGACAAGAAACCCTTTACCATTGTGATGCCGCCTCCTAATGTTACCGGCCAGCTGCACATGGGCCACGCGATGGATGCGTCCATGCAGGATGTGCTCATCCGCTACAAGCGGATGCAGGGGTATGCCGCGCTGTGGGTCCCCGGCGTTGACCATGCGGGCATCGCCACGCAGATCCGCGTGGAGGAGGAGCTGCGCAAGGAGGGTCTGACCCGCTACGACCTCGGCCGCGAAAAGTTTCTGGAGAGAGTCTGGGACTGGAAGCATAAGTACGGCAACCGCATCGTCGAGCAGCAGAAGAAGCTGGGCGCCTCCTGTGACTGGGAGCGCGCGCGCTTCACGATGGACGAGGGCTGCTCCAAGGCGGTCCGCGAGGTGTTTGTGAACCTGTACGAGCAGGGCCTGATCTACAAGGGCAGCCGCATCATCAACTGGTGTCCGCATTGCGTCACCGCGTTGTCCGACGCCGAGGTCGAATACGTCGACAAGCCCGGTCACCTCTGGCACATCCGCTATCCGCTGGCCGACGGCACCGGCGAGGTCATTGTCGCGACGACCCGCCCGGAGACCATGCTGGGCGACAGCGGCGTCTGCGTCAACCCCAACGACGAGCGCTACAAGGACATCGTCGGCAAGAAGGTCATCCTGCCGCTGGTGAACAAGGAGATCCCCGTCGTCGCCGACGACTATGCGGAAATGGACTTCGGCACCGGCTGCGTCAAGATGACCCCGGCGCACGACCCCAACGACTTTGAAGTCGGCCTGCGCCATAACCTTGAGGTCATCCGCGTGCTGGACGACAACGGCAGGGTTAATGAGTTCGGCGGAAAGTATCAGGGCCTGGACCGCTACGAGGCCAGAAAGCAGATCGTCGCCGATCTGGAGGAGCAGGGTTACCTTGTCAAGGTGGAGCCGTATAACCACAATGTCGGTACCTGCTACCGCTGCCACCGCGACGTCGAGCCAATCATTTCCGCCCAGTGGTTCGTCAAGATGAAGCCTCTGGCGGAAGAAGCGCTGCGCGTGGTCAACGATGGCGAAACGAAGTTCGTCCCGGAGCGCTTTACGAAGATCTATACCAACTGGATGGAAAACGTTCGTGACTGGTGCATTTCCCGCCAGCTCTGGTGGGGACATCAGATCCCGGCGTGGTACTGCGCGGACTGCGGCCATATGACCGTTTCCCGGGAGGATGCCACCTGCTGCGAGGCCTGCGGCAGCAAGAATATCACCCGCGATGAGGACGTGCTGGACACATGGTTCTCCTCGGCACTCTGGCCCTTTGAGACGCTGGGCTGGCCCGACACGGAGGCGGAGGATTACAAATACTTCTTCCCGACGGATGTGCTCGTGACCGGTTACGACATCATCTTCTTCTGGGTCGCGCGCATGATCTTCTCGTCCTGCAAGCAGACGGGCAAGCCGCCCTTCCACACGGTCCTCATCCACGGCCTTGTCCGCGACGACAAGGGCCGCAAGATGTCCAAATCCCTTGGCAACGGCATTGACCCCTTGGAGATGATCAATCGCTACGGCTCCGATGCGCTGCGCATGAACATGATCACGGCAAACTCGCCAGGCAACGACATGCGCTTCTATGTCGAGCGCTGTGAGGCAATGCGCAACTTTGCCAACAAGCTCTGGAACGCCAGCCGTTATGTCATGATGAACCTGTCCATCGACAAAAACGAGCTGCCGCCGATGGACGAGCTGGAAACGGCCGACAAGTGGATCCTTTCCAAGCTCAACACGCTCATCGCCGATGCCACGGAGAATCTGGACAAGTACGAGCTGGGCATCGCGGTGCAGAAGATCTATGACTTTATCTGGGACAGCTACTGCGACTGGTATATCGAGCTGACGAAGTCCCGTCTGTACGGCGAGGACGAAAAGAGCAAGCTGACCGCGCAGAAGGTCCTGCTGTATGTCCTTGACCAGATCCTGCGGCTGATGCACCCCTTCATGCCGTTTATTACCGAGGAGATCTGGCAGGCCATCCCGCACGAGGGTGAAGCGCTGATCGTGGCATCCTGGCTGGTCTATGACGAAGCCCTGAGCTTCAAGAACGAGGAAGCGGCCATGGAGAGCATCATGAGCGCCATTCGCGCCGTGCGCAACCGCCGCGCGGAGATGAACGTCCCGCCGTCCAAGAAGTGCACGCTCTATGTTGTGACAAAGAAGCCGGAGATTTTCACTGAAGGCAGCGGCTTTATGACCCGACTTGCCTACGCCGATCAGGTCGTCGTGTGCGATGCGGAGCCGGAGGGACATGAATCCATGATTTCCTGCGTGACGCATGACGCGGCGGTTTACCTGCCGATGAACCAGCTTCTCGACATCGAAAAGGAGTTGGCGCGCATCGCCAAGGAAAAAGAAAAGACCGAAAAGCAGCTTGCCGGCATCCGCGGGAAGCTGAGCAACGAGAGCTTCCTGTCCAAGGCGCCGGAGGCGGTCGTGAACGCCGAGCGCGCAAAGCTGGAAAAGCTGGAGGGTCTGCTTGCGCAGCTTACCGAAAGCGAACAGCGCATGAAGAATCTCTGATATTGAACATTTCTCCGACCGCTGCGTGGATTTTCCACGCAGCGGTTTTTGTGCTTTATTTCTGCTTCCGTTTGGTGTATAATAACAATAATATGGGGTTTATAGCCGTGTACGGGCACGGCGGAAAGGAACGGATCATGGAAGAGAAAAAAATCCAGCAGCCGTCACAGAAAAGCGGGGCGCTGTGCGACGTTTATGCGCTGCTGCACGATCTGGTATATATTCTGGCGGGCATCACGCTGTTTTTCGTTTTTGTCATTCGTCTGGTGGGCGTTTCCGGCCCGTCCATGATGCCTACTTTGCAGAACGGCGACTATGTCGCGCTTCTGAGCAACTTCCTGATGGGTGACCTGAAGCAGGGGGACATCATCGTCGCGCGAAAGCAGAGCTTTGAAAACGGCGAGCCGATCGTCAAGCGCGTGATCGCCACGGAGGGACAGACCGTCGACCTGCGCTATGATGAAAACGGCGTCTGCACGGTCTATGTGGACGACCAGCCCTTGCAGGAGGACTATATCAACGAGCCGATGCTGGAGGCCAGCTACACCACGATCTCCTTCCCGGTGACGGTCGATGAGGGCTGTATCTTCGTCATGGGCGACAACCGCAACCACTCGGCCGACAGCCGCTATGAGAGGATCGGTCAGATCGAAAAGAGTCAGGTGCTGGGCAAGGTGCTGCTGGTGCTGTTCCCCGGAAAGGATGAGAGCCGCAGCCGTGATTTCAGCCGCATCGGGGGCGTGTCATGACGGACGACCGCATGAGTATTCAGTGGTATCCGGGCCACATGACCAAGACCCGCCGCCAGATGGAGGCGGATCTGAAGCTGGTCGACGCGGTCTGTGAGCTGGTGGACGCGCGCATCCCGTATTCCAGCCGGAATCCGGATATTGCCGCGCTTTGCGGCGCGAAGCCGCGCATGGTGATCCTCAACCGCATCGACCTTGCCGACCCGGCGATGACCGCGCTGTGGAGCGACTGGTTCCGTGCGCAGGGCGCGGCGGTCGTGTGTACGGACTGCAAGAGCCGCAAGGGTATCGACCGTTTTGTTCCCGCAGTGCGCGCGCTGCTGGCGGAGAAGCTCCAGCGCTACGCGGAAAAGGGTCAGGTCGGCCGGCCGCTGAAGCTGATGATCGTCGGAATTCCGAATGTCGGCAAATCGACCTTTATCAATCAGATCGCCGGGCGCAAGGGCGCAAAGGCGGAGAACCGCCCCGGCGTGACGCGCGGCAAGCAGTGGGTCACGGTGGACAGGGGCTTGCTCCTGCTGGATACGCCGGGCATCCTCTGGCCGAAATTCGACGATGAGGAGGTCGGACGCCGCCTTGCCTATACCGGGGCGGTCAAGGACGACATCCTCGACGTGGAGACGCTGGCGTGCAATCTGATCGCAATGCTGTGGAGACGCTATCCCGATGCGCTGCGCGCGCGCTATAAGCTCGACCCGCCGGAGGGTGCAGACGGCTATGACCTTCTGACTGAAGCCGGACGGCGGCGCGGCTTTCTGCTTGCCCGGGGCGAGATCGACACGGAGCGCATGGCGCGCGTGCTGCTGGAGGAATACCGCAGCTGCAAGATTGGAAGATTCACATTGGAGGGGCCGGAAGATGCCGCGATATGAGCTGATCCGCGAGATTTTCAATCTCTGCGCCAATAACCAGATGCGCGACGTGTTTGTCAGCGAGGTGGAAACGGACGATACCGACGCCGCCGCGCGTGTCTATTGCAAGGGAAACGAAGTAACTGTGGAGAAAACCGTCCGCGAGGACGGCACGATCCTTTATGATATTGTGGCCGACGGTCTGCACCAGCGGCTGAGCTTTACGCCGGATTGAGGGAAAACGATGAGCGAGCTTTGGAAATTTGAACATCAATGCTATGACGAGGGCTTTGAGATCGTCTGCGGTGTGGACGAAGCGGGCAGAGGCCCGCTGGCAGGCCCCGTGTGCGCTGCGGCGGTGATCCTGCCGCGCGACCTTGAGATCGAGGGACTGAATGACTCAAAAAAACTGTCGGATAAGCGCCGCCGTGCACTGTTTGAACAGATTACTGCACAGGCGGTCAGCTATGGCATTGCTTTTGCCACTGAGCAGGAGATCGACGAGATCAATATTTTGCAGGCGACCTTCCTCGCCATGCGCCGGGCGATGGAGCGACTTACCGTCCGACCGTCCATCGCGCTGATCGACGGCAACCGGGAAACGGACTTTGGCCTGCCGGTGCGGACGATCGTCAAGGGCGACAGCCTGAGCGCGAATATTGCCGCGGCGTCCATTCTCGCCAAGGTGACGCGGGACGACTTCATGATGCAGCAGGCGGAGCTTTATCCGCAGTATGGCTTTGACGTACATAAGGGCTATGGCACGTGCGCGCATTACGACGCGCTGCGCAAATATGGCCCCTGCCCCATCCACAGGAGAACCTTCCTGAAAAAGCTCTATGCCGAGTGATCTGCTGGGCCGCTGGGGCGAGAGCTTCGCGGCAGAGTATCTGCGCAAAAATCACTATACCGTTGTCGCGGCGAACTACCGCTGCCGCTTCGGCGAGATCGACCTGATCGCGGAAAACCGGAATTATCTGGTTTTTGTGGAGGTCAAGCTGCGCAAGAATGCACATTTCGCCGAGGCCATGGAGTTCGTTGACCGGCGGAAGCAGGAACGCCTGCGCCAGACGGCGGCGGTGTATCTCTCCCAGTATGAAACACAGAAGCAGCCGCGTTTTGACGTGATCGAGATCTACGCGCCGGAGGGGACGGAAACGCGCCGCCCGCAGGTGCGGCATTGGGAGGATGCGTTTGAATGAAGCTGTTTGACGGACACTGCGATACGGCGTTTGAACTCTGGCAGAGGGGAGAGCCGCTCTCCCGGAACTCCTGCCACATTGATCTGCAAAAAACGCAGAAGTTTGAAAACTACGCCCAGATCTTTGCCTTTTGCAGCTATGCTGGCTGCGAAGGTGTATTTGAAAAACCGGAAGATACGCTGACGCTTCCGATGGCGGTCCTGCGGCGGGAGCTGGAAAAGAACTCGGATTCCATTCTTCCCGCTAAGGATGCCGGCGGCATCCGCGATGCCTGGGCAGCCGGGAAGGCAGCGGCGCTGTTTTCCATTGAGGGGCCGGAGTGTATCGGCTGCGATCCGGCGCGCCTTGCCGATCTGCGTGCGCAAGGCTTTGTTACGACGACGCTCACGTGGAACGCGGACAACGCGCTGGCGGGCTGGCATCAATCCGGCCGCGGCCTGACCGCGCAGGGACGCGACTACGTCCGTGCGGCGGAGGACTGCGGGATGCACATTGACGTCAGCCATCTTTCCGAGCGTGCCTTCTGGGCGCTGTGCGAATTCGCGGATGCTCCCATTCTGGCCAGCCACTCCAACTGCCGCGCACTTTGCGATCACAGCCGCAACCTGACGGACGATCAGCTCCGCGCGGTGGCGCAGCTCGGCGGTACGGTGGGGCTGAATCTCTACGTGCCGTTTCTGGGCAAAGCGGCGGACCGCTTCACGATGCTTTCTCACCTGGAGCATCTGCTCACGGTCTGCGGCGAGGATCATGTGGCGCTCGGCGGCGACCTTGACGGCTGCGACGAGCTGCCGGAGGGATTTTCCGACATCGGGGATTACCTCACGTTTTACGACTTTTTGCGGGCGCGGGGCTACGAAACCGCCCTGCTTGACCGCATTTTCTACCAAAACCTGCTGAAACTATTCTGAAAGGAGAAACGGATGGCGCTCTACGCGATCGGAGATCTGCATCTTTCCTTCGGTGCGGATAAGCCCATGGACGTCTTTGGCGGCGCGTGGACGGGCTATGTGGACAAGCTGCAACAGGGGCTGTCCGTGATCGGCCCGGAGGATACGACCGTCCTGTTGGGCGATCTCTCGTGGGCACTTGGAATCGAAGAAGCGCGGGAGGATTTTGCGTTTATCGACCGCATCCCCGGACGTAAGATCATCCTGAAGGGGAATCACGACTACTGGTGGACGACGGCGTCGAAGTTCTACAAATTCTGCGAACAGAATGGCTTTTCCAATCAGTTCATTCTGAATAACAACTGTTATTTTTACGAAAATATTGCCATCACCGGCACGCGCGGCTGGTTCTTTGAGGAGGACGCCGCGCAGGGCAGTCACAATGACAAGATCTTCAAGCGGGAACTGATCCGGTTGGAAACCTCGCTCAAGGCAGCGGGGAAGGAGCACGAGATCTATTGCTTCCTGCACTATCCGCCGCGCTACCGCGGCTATCTCTGCCGGGAGATCCTTGACCTTTTTCAGCAGTACGGCGTAAAGCTCTGCTGCTATGGACATCTGCACGGCGACAGCCACAGGCTGGCGCTGGAGGGAACGTTCGAGGGCGTGGAATATCGCCTCGCCGCAGCGGATTTCGTCAATTTTACGCCGATTCGCCTGAAATAAAAAAATATAGCTTGTATTTTTCAATATTCTCTGATAGAATAGTACGGATTCTGGAGAAAAAATGTGCGCGTCCTGCGCAACACATAGGAGGATTATCCAAATGAATGTTAAAAGCGTAGAAAAAGAAACTTCCAAAGCAACCGTTACCGTGGAGCTGACCAAGGCCGAGTTGGAGCCTGCCGTCAACAAGGCGTACCTCAAGTACCGCAAGGACATCGCCATCCCCGGCTTCCGCAAGGGCAAGGCGCCCCGCGTGGTCATCGAGGCTGCTTACGGCAAGCATGTCTTTTTTGAAGATGCAATTGAAGAAATGTTCCCGCAGATCTATCAGGAAGCCGTCATGACGCAGGATATGAAGCCCGTCGGCCGTCCCAGCGTTTCCGATATGAACATTGCCGATGACGATTCCGTCACCCTGACCATCGTCACCGACCTCTATCCCGCCGTCTCCCTCGGCCAGTACAAGGGCATTGAGGTCGAGAAGGTCAACGCGGAGGTCAAGGAGAGCGAAGTGGACGCCGAGATCGACCGCATGGCGCAGAATGTCGCCCGCATCAGCACCGTCGAGCGCCCCGCCAAGGACGGCGACACCGTGGTCATCGACTTTGAAGGCTTCCTGAATGGAGTTGCTTTCAAGGGCGGCAAGGGTGAAAACCACGAGCTGGTTCTCGGCTCCGGCTCCTTCATCCCCGGTTTTGAGGAGCAGGTCGTCGGCATGAGCGCCGGCGAGGAGAAAGACATCAACGTCACCTTCCCGGAAAACTATCATGCCTCCGAGCTTGCCGGCAAGGAAGTTACCTTCAAGGTCAAGGTGCATGAGGTCAAGGAGACCGTCCTGCCCGAGAAGGACGACGAGTTCGTGAAAGATGTTTCCGAATTCGACACCATGGCCGAGCTGCGCGCCGACATCGAAAAGCGCATCCTCGACGAGAAGCAGGCCGGCATCGACCGCGCTTTTGAAAACGCCGCCGTCGAGAAGGCAGCGGAGAACATGACCGCAGAGATCCCCGACAGCATGGTCGACGAGGAAGTGGACCGTCAGCTCGAGCGCATGGACTATGAGCTGCGCGCACAGGGCGCTTCTCTGGAAGCCTATTCCAAGATGCTCGGCGGCAACATGGATTCCATCCGCAAGAGCCTGCGTCCGGGCGCACTGAATGCCGTCCGCACCAACGTCATGCTTGATGCCGTCGTGGATGCCGAGAAGATCGAGGTTTCCGAGGAAGAGTGCGAGGAAGAGTACAAGAAGCTGGCCGACAGCTACAAGATGGAGCTGGACAAGGTCAAGGAGCTGCTGCCCGTGGAGAGCCTGAAGGGCGACCTTCAGGTCCGCAAGGCTGCCAAGCTGATCGCCGAGTCCGCCGTTGCCGTCGCGCCGAAGGCTGAGGAAAAAGCGGAATAATTTTCCCGGCACATGGTTAGAATGTTTCTGATCGTGATTTGAAAGGAGCTTTGGTATGAGTTTAGTACCTTATGTTGTGGAACAGACCAGCCGCGGTGAGCGCTCGTATGACATCTTCTCCCGCCTGCTGAACGACCGTATCATCTTCCTCTCCGAGGAGGTCAACGATACCACCGCCAGCCTTATCGTGGCACAGATGCTGTATCTTGAGGCGCAGGATCCGGATAAGGACATCCAGTTCTATATCAACAGCCCCGGCGGCTCCGTGACCTCTGGCCTTGCGATCTATGACACCATGCGGTATATCAAGTGCGACGTGTCCACGATCTGCATCGGCATGGCCGCGTCCATGGGCGCGTTCCTGCTGTCGTCCGGCACGAAGGGCAAGCGCATCGCGCTGCCGAACGCGGAGATCATGATCCACCAGCCCTCCGGCGGCGCACAGGGTCAGGTCACGGATATCCAGATCCATGCCAACCGCATCGCGGAGATCAAGAAAAAGCTCAATGAGATCATGGCGGAGAATACCGGCCGGTCGATCGAAGAGGTCACGCGCGATACCGAGCGCGATCACTTCCTCACTGCGGAGCAGGCGAAGGAATACGGCCTGATCGACAAGGTCATCTATCAGAGATAAACAGCAAAAGCATCGGGAGGGATATGATTTGGCGGACAAATTGATTCGCTGCTCTTTCTGCGGAAAGACACAGGGACAGGTGAAGCGGATTCTGTCGGGCCCCAATAACGCTTACATCTGCAACGAATGTGTCGCGCTGTGCAGCACGCTCCTGCAGGAAGATATGTATGATACCACGCAGCAGCTTCCGGAAAAGCCGGAGCATCTCCCCACCCCCAAACAGATCAAGGAATATATGGACGGCTATATCATCGGGCAGGAGAGAGCCAAGATTGCTCTTTCCGTCGCGGTGTATAACCACTATAAACGCATCTATTTTGGCGGGGAATCCGACGTCGAGCTGCAAAAGAGCAACATCCTGCTGATCGGCCCGACCGGCTGCGGCAAGACGCTCTTTGCACAGACGCTGGCGAAAATTCTGAATGTCCCCTTTGCCATCGCGGACGCGACCACGCTCACCGAGGCCGGCTATGTCGGCGAGGATGTGGAAAACATCCTCCTGCGCCTTTTACAGGCGGCGGACTTCGACGTGGAGCTGGCCGAGCGCGGCATCATCTATATTGACGAGATGGATAAGATCGCTCGTAAGAGCGAGAATACCTCCATCACGCGCGACGTTTCCGGTGAGGGCGTGCAGCAGGCACTGCTGAAAATTCTGGAAGGCACCGTTGCCAATGTTCCCCCGCAGGGCGGCAGAAAGCATCCTCAGCAGGAGTTCATCCAGATTGATACGACGAATATCCTCTTTATCTGCGGCGGTGCCTTCGACGGTCTGGATAAGATCATCGAAAAGCGCACCGACCATTCCAGCCTCGGCTTCGGCTCGGAGCTCAAGAGCCGCGAGGAGCAGGATGTCGGCACGCTCTTTGAACAGGTGCAGCCGCACGATCTTCTGAAATTCGGCATCATTCCGGAGCTGGTCGGCCGCCTGCCAGTGGTCACGAGCCTGTCGAGTCTGCACAAGGAGGATCTGGTCCGTATTCTGACGGAGCCGAAGAACGCCTTGTGCCGGCAGTACCGCAAGCTGCTGGAGCTGGATCATGTGACGCTGAATTTTGAAAATGCGGCGCTGGATGCGATCGCGCAGAAGGCGATCGACCGCAAGATCGGTGCGCGCGGCCTGCGCGCGGTGCTGGAGGACGTCATGACGAACGTCATGTACGAAATTCCGTCCGATCCGACCATCAGCGAAGTTCTGATCACCAAAGACTGCGTGGAAAAGGGATGCCAGCCGGAGCTGACGCACTCCAAGGAGCGCGCACGGCTAAAACGTCCCAACGCGGGATAAAGAAATAAGGGAAGGGGGCGCGGAAACCGTTTTTGGGGTTTCTATGCCTCCTTCCTCCTGTCATAGCAAGTTTTTCTGCGGAAAGGAGTACGCATGAACGAATTGATTTTATCCGAGAGAATGCCGGTGCTGGCTCTGCGCGGCCTGACGGTGTTTCCCCGGACGACGATGCACTTTGACGTCGGACGCGAGAAGTCTGTCCGCGCACTGGACAAGGCCATGTCCGGCGATCAGCGAATCTTTCTTGTAACACAAAAGGATATTTTGCAGGACGATCCGTCCTTTGACGATCTCTATCCGGTCGGCACGGTCGCGCAGGTGCGGCAGGTGCTGAAAATGCCGGGCGACGCCGTGCGCGTTCTGGTCGTGGGCGAGTGCCGCGCAAAGGTGACGGAGGTCCAGCAGACCGATCCCTATCTCTGTGCGCGTGTGGAGTCCATCCCGGATGCGGAGTATGTGAAGGGCACGCCGAAGGTCGAAGCGCTGGTGCGGCAGGCGGCGCAGCTTTTTGACGAGTTTGCGGATCTGACGCAGCGTCCCGTACAGGAGACGATGCTGAAAATTCTGGCATCCGACGACCCCGGCTATATCGCCGACCTGATGAGCCAGAGCGCGACCTACGGCTTTGCCGAGAAGATGCGCGTTCTGGAGCAGCGGCACCCCGTGCGCCGTCTGGAGATCTCCAACAAGCTCTTTGCGCATGAGCTGGAGGTTCTGCGCATGGAAAATCAGCTTCAGGATCAGACCCAGCAGAACATCGACAAGGGTCAGCGCGACTATTTCCTGCGCGAGCAGATGAAGGTCATCCGCAATGAGCTGGGCGAGGGCGACGACGAGGCGGAATTCGACGAATACCGCGAGAAAATCGAAAAACTGGCGCTTCCGGAGGAGATCACTGAAAAACTCAACAAGGAATTGCAGCGCCTGATGAAGCAGCCCTTCGGCTCTGCGGAGTCCTCCGTCATCCGGAATTATCTGGATGTGGCGCTGGAGCTGCCGTGGAACACCCGCACGAAGGAGCGCCGCGACGTGCGCGCCGCGCGCAAAATTCTGGATGAGGACCACTTCGGTCTGGAAAAGGTCAAGGAACGGATCTTGGAAATACTGGCGGTCAAGCAGCTTGCGCCGGAGCTGCCGGGGCAGATCATCTGTCTGGTCGGCCCTCCGGGCGTGGGCAAGACGTCCATTGCCATGAGCATCGCCCGCGCGCTCAACCGGAAGCTCGCGCGTATCTCCCTCGGCGGCATCCACGACGAGGCGGAGATCCGCGGCCACCGCAAGACCTATATCGGCGCGATGCCCGGCAGAATCCTGACGGCCATCCAGCAGGCGGGAAGCAAAAATCCGCTCCTGCTGCTCGATGAGATCGACAAGCTGGGCAGCGACTATCGCGGCGACCCCTCGTCCGCGCTGCTGGAAGTGCTGGACTCCGAGCAGAACGCGACCTTCCGCGACAATTTCCTTGAATTGCCTTTTGACCTGAGCGAGTGCATGTTCATCACCACAGCGAACACGACGGACACCATCCCGCGTCCGCTGCTCGACCGCATGGAGGTCATCGAGCTCGGCTCCTACACGGACGAGGAAAAGCTGATGATCGCAAAGCAGCATTTGCTGCCCAAGCAGCTCAAAAAGCACGGCCTGAAGAAGTCACAGGTTCGCGTGACGGATGACGCCATCCGCGAGATGATCGCCTGCTATACCCGCGAATCCGGTGTGCGTAATCTGGAGCGCGAGATCGCAACGCTCTGCCGCAAGTGCGATATGCGCTTTGTCACCGACCCGGAATGCAAGCGCATCACCGTCACCGGCGCGACGATCGACCGTTTCCTCGGCCCGCGCAAGATCCTGCCGGATAAAATGCCGCCTGCGGACACCGTCGGCCTTGTCACGGGCCTTGCGTGGACGGCAGTCGGCGGCGAAACGCTGGAGGTAGAGTGCAACGTGGTCGAGGGGAGCGGCAAGCTCAATCTGACCGGCAATCTCGGCAATGTGATGAAGGAATCCGTGCAGGCGGCGATGAGTTATATCCGCAGCCGCACGGAGCGCCTGCACATTCCGGAGGACTTTTATAAAACAAAGGACATCCATGTCCACTTCCCGGAGGGTGCGATCCCGAAAGACGGCCCCTCGGCCGGCATCACGGTCTGCACGGCGATGGTTTCCGCCCTTACGAACCGCCCGGTGCGCCGTGATATTGCGATGACCGGCGAGATCTCCATCCGCGGCCGGGTGCTGCCCATCGGCGGCCTGCGGGAAAAGACCATGGCCGCGCTGCGCCACGGCGTGCGCACGGTCATTATCCCCAAGGCGAACGAAAAGGACCTGCAGGAGATCGACCAGACGGTCCGCCGCGCGCTGAACTTCCTGCTGGTAGAGCACGTGGACGCGGTCATTGAGGCCGCGCTGGATGCGCCGCAGGAGGAGCCGAAGGAGCTTGCACAGCACCATTCGGAGCGTGCCCTCCCGGTTGCGCATGAGCCTGCGAAGCCGAAAACGGGGATCCGCCAATGATGAATTTACAAAAAGTCGAATTTATCAAGTCCGCTGCCCAGCCGAATATGTTTCCGGCGGACGGCCTGCCGCAGATCGCCTTTGCGGGCAAGTCGAACGTCGGAAAATCCTCGGTGCTCAACTGTGTTTTGCAGCGTAAAAATTTTGCCCGCGTCGGCCAGACGCCGGGCAAAACCATCCATATCAATTATTTCAAAATCGACGGTAAGGCCTACTTTGTCGACCTGCCGGGCTATGGCTATGCCAAGGTGTCTGCGTCGGAAAAGGAACGCTGGGGCAAGCTCACGGAGTCCTATTTCGCGGAGCCGGACCGCATCACGCTCGGCGTGATGATCGTCGATGCGCGCCATAAGCCGACGCAGCTCGACTGTGTGATGGCGGACCTGTTCCGCAGCACGGGACGGCCCTTCGTCGTGGTGGCCAATAAGCTCGACAAGCTGAAAAAGAGCGAGATCGAGCCGAATTTGGCCTGCATCCGGGAAACGCTGATCTTGGCGGAGGACGTGGAGCTTCTGCCGTTTTCCGCGGAAAAGGGAACCGGCAGGGAAACGCTCGTCCGCCGGATCATGGCGGCCGTGGAGTAATTTTGAATCAGCACAGGGAAAAGTTTCCCTGTGCTGATCGTTGTGACGGGGTATATGCTATTTTTTTGTTGCGATTCTTCGAAAGAAATGGTATACTAATTCAGATATGAAGCGAAGAGGGATTGCATGGAAGAACCGAGCTACCACCTGTCAGGCGTGATGAGGACGCGGGACGAGCTTTCGGCGGACTTTGACGGCCCGTTGGACGTGATCCTGCTCCTGCTGAGCAAGAATAAAATTGAAATACAGGACGTCAGCATCACCTCCATTCTGGAGCAGTATCTTGCTTATCTCGACGAGAGAAAGCGGCTGGATATGGAGATCGCCAGCGAGTTTATCGCGATGGCCTCCTATCTGATGCTGATCAAGACGAAAATGCTGCTTTCCGCGACCGAGCGCGAAGAAGCCATGAGCGAGATGGAACTGCTCATCCGCTCTCTGGAAGAACGCCAGCGCGCGGAGGCCTATGACCAGATCCGCACGGCGGTCAGCTTTCTGGAGCCGCGCAATGAGATCGGCCGCGCGATTTTCACAAAACAGCCGGAGCCGCTGAAGCAGGATTCCACCTATCGCTACCGCCATGAAAAGGAGGATCTTCTGCGGGCCTTTGCCGCGATTGCCGAGCGAAGCGAGCGCAGACTGCCGCCGCCGGCTTCCAACTTTACCGGCATCGTCGGCGCGGAGCCCTATCCTGTGACGAAAAAAGCCGCGCAGGTGCTGAAAAAGCTCCTGATGCGCGGTGTGGAACGCTTCCGGAATCTTTTCCGCGGCAGCCGGTCGCGCAGCGAGATCGTCGCGACCTTCCTCGCGGTCCTGGAGCTTTGCCGCGTGCACAGCGTCGTGGTGGAGGATGCGGACGAAAACGACGTGAATATCCGCTTCTGCAAGATGCCGGAGGAAGAAATGGAGAGTTTGGATGGAACAGTCGGAACTGAAACGGGCGCTTGAGGCGATCCTCTTTGCCGCCGGGGAGCCAGTGGAGACGGAGCGCCTGTCCAAGGCGCTTGAATGTGACCCGGACGAGATCGACCGGGCGGCGCGAGAGCTGATCGACGAGCTGTCCTATGACCGCCGCGGCGTGCGGATCGTGCATCTCGGCAAGGCGTATCAGATGTGTTCCTCCGGCGAAATGGCGGAGTATATCACCAAGGCGCTGGAGACGCGCAAGCCGCCGAAGCTCTCGGCCTCCCAGTTGGAGGCCCTGACGATCATTGCCTATTACCAGCCAGCCACCAAGGCCTATGTGGAACAGATACGCGGCGTGGACAGCTCCTATTCGGTGTCCGCGCTGCTCAACAAGCAGCTAATTGAGGAATGCGGCCGCCTGAATGTGCCCGGCCGCCCCATTCTCTATCGGACGACACCGGACTTTTTGCGGACGTTCGGACTGGAGAGTCTGGATGAGCTGCCCGAAATCGAAAAAATGCAGTTTTCCAAGCGAGAAATCACAGAAAAGGAAGGTACGGAAAATGAGCCAGAACATCAATGAACTTCTCGGCGCATCCATGTCCAAGGTGCGCGAGATGGTCGACGCCAATACCGTCGTCGGCACGCCCATTCAGGCGGGCGAGGGAACGACCCTCATCCCGATCTCCAAGATCTCCTTCGGAATGGCCTCCGGCGGCTCCGATATCCCGACCAAGACCCAGAGCGGCGCTTTTGGCGGCGGCGCGGGCTGCGGCGTGAAGATCGTTCCCGTGGCCTTCCTCGTCCTTCAGGGCGAGCGTGTGCGGGTGCTGCCCATTGCGGAGCCGGCGAGTAACGCCGTCGAGCGCATGGTTGAGCAGTTCCCCGTGCTGGTCGATAAAATTTCAGATCTGGTGCAGGGCCGAAAGACGGAGAATTCCGAGATTTGACACGCATGATACATCCCCCGGATGCGAATACTGTCCGGGGTGATGTAAAATGTTTCGGCGTATGACCGCAGCGGCAGCCGCTCTTGTTGCTGCCGTTGTTTTATCTCTGCAATGTGCCGCGGCGCCTGCCACCTGCGCGAAGTCCATGCTCCTGATGGATGCGGATACCGGCGCGGTGCTGGCGGAAAAGAACTGCGACACGCCGTCGCTGATCGCGAGCACGACCAAGATCATGACGGCGCTGGTCGTCGTGCAGCGCTGCGACCTCGACCGGCGTGTCCGGATCCCTGCGGAGGCGACGGGGATCGAGGGTTCTTCCATGTACCTCAAGGCCGGGGAGGAGCTGACGCTGCGCGACCTGCTTTACGGCATGATGCTGCGCTCCGGCAACGACGCAGCGGTTGCGCTTGCCCTCTGCACGGCGGGAAGCCTTGAGCGCTTTGTCGGCTGGATGAACGAAACGGCGCAGCGCATGGAGCTGCGCAATACGCGCTTCGCCAATCCGAATGGACTGGACGACGAGAACAACTATTCCACGGCGCGGGATCTGGCGCTTTTGACGCGCAGTGCGCTGCGGGAGCCGGACTTTTTGCAGGTCGTGTCCACGAAAAGCATCCGCGTGGGCGAGCGCTGTCTCACCAATCACAATAAGCTCCTGTGGTCGCTGGAGGGCGCTATCGGCGTCAAGACCGGTTTCACCCGCGCGGCGGGGCGAATTCTGGTCAGCGCGGTCGAGCGCGGCGGGCGCAGGATGATCGCTGTGACGATTAATGACTGCGACGACTGGCGCGACCACGCGGCGCTGTATGCCTATGGTTTTTCCCTCTACGGAACGCGCACCGTCCTGCAAAAGGGCGCATACGCCGCGGAGCTCACGCTGATGGACGGCAGCCGCGCCGCACTGACGGCGGGACAGGACTTTGTCTGCTTCCTGCGCAAGGAGGAAGCGGTCACGGTGCGCGTCAGCTATCCGCGCTGCGCCTTCTGCGCAGGCACGCCGGGGACGCCAGCCGGATTCGGAAGCGTCTGGATCGGGGAAACCTGCGTGGGAACCATTCCGCTTCTCTGGGGAGAGGAAACATGAAAGAACGAATACAAAAGATTCTGTCCGCGCGGGGGCTTGCCTCCCGCCGGACAGCGGAGAACTGGATCCGCGCCGGGCGCGTGCGCGTCAACGGAGCGGTCTGCATGCTGGGCGCTTCGGCGGACCCGGACGCGGACCGCATCGAGGTGGACGGCGTGCCGCTGCCGCCCCCGCCGGGGAAGAAGTATCTGATGCTCAACAAGCCGCGCGGCTATGTGACGACCTTGAAGGACGAAAAAAACCGGAAAACGGCGGCCTCGCTGGTGGACTGCGGCTGCCGCGTCTACCCGGTCGGGCGGCTGGACTATGAGTCCGAAGGGCTGCTGCTTTTTACCAATGACGGACAGCTTGCCGACCGGCTGATGCACCCGCGCGCCAATGTCGGCAAGACCTATGAGGTCACGGTCGAGGGCGACTGGCGGGGAGGGGAAGCCCTCCTTGCGCGGCCCATCGTGCTCGACGGCTACCGCATCCATCCACCGTCCGTGCGCCTGCTGCGCGGTGAGGGAAGTCGCGCCGTGTTTGAGATCACGATCCGCGAGGGGCGCAACCGCCAGATTCGCCGGATGTGCGAGGCGGCGGGCCTTCGCGTGCTGCGCCTGCGCCGGACGCAGGAAGGAACGCTCCGTCTGGGGATGCTCCCTTCCGGAAAGTGGCGCGAACTGACCAAGGAAGAAATTGAAAGTTTGAATGGGGAATGAGCCATGACTGCTGATATTTTGAGTTGTATACATAACAAAATGAGCGGTTTTTCCAAGGGACAAAAACGCATTGCCGCCTATATTCTGGAGTCCTATGACAAGGCCGCCTTCCAGACGGCGGGCACGCTGGGCAGGACGGTCAATGTTTCGGAGTCCACGGTCGTCCGTTTTGCGGCGGAGCTGGGCTACGACGGCTATCCTGCTATGCAGAAGGCGCTGCAGGAAATGGTCCTCAATCGCTTGACGGCCGTGCAGCGCATCGAGGTTTCCAGCGAGCGGCTGGGCGAGCAGGACATCCTTTCCACCATTTTGCAGTCTGATATGGACAAGCTGCGCGTCTCCATGGAGTGCATCGACCGCACAGCCTTTGCGGGCGCGGTGGATGCGCTTCTGTCGGCGCGGCGCGTCTACATTCTCGGCGTTCGTTCCTCCGCGGCGCTGGCAGAGTTTTTCGGCTATTATCTGAACTATATGTTCGAGGATGTGCGCGTGGTCACGGGCGCGTCCGAGAGCGAGATGTTTGAAAAGATCGTTCATGTCGCGCCGCAGGATGCCGTGGTCGGCATCAGCTTCCCGCGCTACTCCACTGCGACCTCCAAGGCGCTGCAATATTGCGCCAGCGCGGGCGCGCAGGTCATTGCCCTGACCGACTGCGAAACTGCACCCATCGCGCAGAGCGCGGATTATCTCCTGACGGCGAAGAGCGACATGGTTTCCCTCGTGGACTCGCTGGTCGCGCCCATGAGCCTGATCAATGCGCTGATCGTCGCCGTTGCTTCCCTCCGCCGGCAGGAGGTCACCAAGACGCTTGACAGTCTGGAAAGAGTGTGGGATCGCTATGGCGTTTACGAAAAAGTCGACGGCTGATGTCGTTGTGATCGGCGGCGGCGCGGCGGGAATGTTCGCGTCCATTCAGGCGGCGCGGCGCGGCCTGCGCGTGCTCCTGCTGGAAAAGAACCCCGCCTGCGGCAAAAAGCTGCTGATCACCGGCAAGGGGAGGTGCAACGTAACAAACAACTGCCCGCCGGAGGAGGTCCTCAAGAACGTCCCGCGCAACGGGCGGTTTCTTTACAGCAGCGTGTATGCCTTCCCGCCGGAGGCGGCGATGGCTTTCTTTGAGGAAAACGGCTGCGCACTGAAAACGGAGCGCGGCAATCGTGTTTTTCCGGTTTCCGACCGTTCCATGGACGTTCTGAACGCCTTGCTGCGCGCCATGCGCGCCGCCGGCGTGCAGCACCGGCAAGGAAGTGCGCAGCACATTCTGACGGAAAACGGTCAGGTCTGCGGCGTGCAGACGGCGGAGGAAATGATCTCCTGCCGCGCGGCGATTCTCTGTACGGGCGGTGCATCCTATCCGCTCACCGGCTCTACAGGAGACGGCTTCCGCATGGCAGCCGCACTGGGACATACGATCACGCCCGTCGCGGGTTCTCTGGTCCCGCTGGTCAGCGAGGACGCAGACTGCGCGCAGATGCAGGGGCTTTCCCTGCGCAACACGGCATTCCGCCTGCTCGACAGCCGCGGCAAGACGGTGTATTCGGATTTTGGTGAGCTTCTTTTCACGCATTTCGGCGTTTCCGGCCCGATGGCACTGTCCGCCTCGGCGCATATGAAACCGGGAATACAATACACGATTCTGCTCGACCTCAAGCCCGCGCTGGACGAGGCGACGCTGGACGCGCGCTTCCTGCGCGATTTTGAAAAATACAGCAACCGCAGCATGGAAAATGCGCTGGCCGATCTCTATCCGCACTCCATGATCCCGGTGCTGCTGTCCCGCGCCGGGATAGATCCCGCGCTTCGCGCTAATTCCCTCAGCAAGGCGCAGCGCCGTGCGCTTCTGGAGCACACCAAGCGGTTTGCGATCTCCGTTTCCGGGACGCGCCCGGTTGCGGAGGCGATCGTCACGCGCGGCGGTGTCGCGGTACGCGAGATCGACCCGAAAACGATGCAGTCCAAGTTGGTTCCCGGCCTGTTTTTCGCGGGCGAGGTTATTGACTGCGACGCCTACACGGGCGGCTTTAATTTGCAGATCGCGTGGTCAACGGGCTGCGCGGCGGCGAATGGCTGCGCCGCATTTCTTGAAAATTACAGCAGCAGTGATTGACAAATTACCGCTGCTGCGATAAAATATACAGAGTTTTTGATTGAAACGGGAGAGAACCATGATGTATTACAGTGTCGCGATCGACGGCCCGGCGGGCGCCGGAAAAAGCACCATGGCGCGCCGTGCCGCGCAGACGCTGGGATTTGTTTATGTAGATACGGGCGCGATCTACCGAGCGGTTGCCTGTGCGGTTCTCCGCGCGGGCGTGCAACCGGAGGACGGTGCCGCCGTTGCCGCGCTTCTTCCCCAAATGCGAATGCGCCTCAGTTGGACGCCCGACGGCGTACAGCATGTTTTCCTGAATGAGGAAGACCTGACGGCGCAGCTTCGCCGCCCGGAGGTTTCGGAGGCCGCATCCAAGGTTTCGGCACTCCCCGCGGTGCGGCAGTTCCTGCTCGATACCCAGAGGGACGTTGCAAAAACGCACAATGTCATCATGGACGGCCGCGACATCGGCACGGTCGTTCTGCCCAATGCGGACGTCAAGATTTTTCTTTCCGCCTCCGCGGAGGTGCGTGCGCGCCGCCGCTGGCTGGAATTGCAGGTGGCCGGTCGGCCGGATTCCTATGAGGAAGTCCTGCGGGATATGAATGAACGTGACTACCGCGACTCCCACCGCGCGGCTGCGCCGCTTGCCTGTGCACGTGATGCGCAGAGACTCGACACTTCCGATCTTTCTCTGGAAGAGAGCATTACGGAAATCCTGAAGATCATCCGGGAGAAAACTGGCTTATGAAGGAATTTTCTCAGCGTTTTTACCATTTTATTTTCTGGCCGCTTCGCATTATCTTTGCACTGAAGCACCCGGTTCTGCGTGTCCACGGCAAGGAGAATATCCCGCAGGGACCGGCGATCGTCTGCTGCAATCATAGTGCGTTTTCCGACCCGATCTGGGTCATCTTTGCCGCGCATCCAAAACGGATTTTCCGAACGATGGCAAAAAAAGAACTGTTCGATCACCGCTTTCTCGGTTGGCTGATCGGTAAGGTCGGCGCTTTCCCGGTTGACCGATCGACCAGCGACATCAACGCCGTCAAGACGGCCATGCACATCCTGCGCTCCGGGGACAAGCTGCTGATTTTCCCGGAGGGAACGCGCGTCCGCAAGGGCAAGGTTTCCCATCCGCACGGCGGTGCGGTCATGATCGCGGCACGTATGGGCGTTCCCATCGTGCCGGTATATCTATCCACAAACAAGCACTTCTGGAAGCCGCTGGATGTTGTGTTTGGTGAGCCTTATCATCCCCATCCTTCCGACCGCCGGGTCAGCAGCGAGGAACAGGAAAAGCTCTCGGCAGAGCTGATGGAAAAGATCTATAAAATGGGAGAAAGCCTGTGACGATCCGTGTTGCTGAAACCGCCGGCTTCTGCTACGGCGTGAACCGTGCGGTCGATCTGGTGGAGCAGACCATCCGTGCGGGGAGACCTGTCGTGACGCTCGGCCCCATTGCCCATAACCGCCATCTGGTGCGGCACTTTGAAGATCTTGGCGTAAAGGTCGTTTCCGACCCGGAGCAGATCGCGGACGGCTGCGCAGTCGTGATCCGCTCGCACGGCATCCCGCGGGAAACCTACGAGCGCCTCTGCGGCCGGAGGCTGGAGATCATTGATGCGACCTGCCCCTCTGTGAAACGGATTCACAGGATCGTGGCAAAGGCCGAGGAGGACGGGCGCCAGCCTGTTATCATCGGTACGCCCACGCACCCGGAGGTCGTTGCGATCGCCGGCTGGTGCCGTCATCCGCTGGTATTCCAGGATGCCGCTGCATTGCAAAATTGGCTGGATTCCGACCCGAAAAACCGCAGTTTGCCGCTTAGCATGGTGTCTCAGACGACCAGTACGAAATTTTTATGGGAATCTTGCAAGAAAATCGCAAAAAAAGTGTGTACAAATTGCGAAATCTTTGATACAATATGCAAAGCGACTGAGAATCGGCAGACCGAAGCGGCGGAGCTTGCGTCCCAAAGCGACGCAATGGTCGTCGTCGGAGATAAAAACAGCTCCAATACGGTCCGCCTCGCGCACATTTGCTCCGAGCATTGCGATAACGTCATGCTTGTGGATAACGCTTCCGAACTGGAAGCGGACAAGCTGTGTGCCGCGGATAACATCGGTATCACAGCAGGTGCGTCGACACCTGCGTGGATAATAAAGGAGGTCAAGCAGACTATGAGCGAAATTACTAATGTTGATGCTGTTGCGGAGGAGAACTTCGAGGAACTTCTCGGACAGTCCATCAAGACTTTGAATACAGGAGATAAGGTTCTGGGTGTCGTAACAGCAATCGGTAACACCGAAGTCCAGGTAGATCTTGGCACGAAGCACGCCGGCTACATTCCGTATGACGAAGTCAGCGCAGATCCCACCGTTAAGCCCGAGGACATCCTCAAGGTCGGCGACGAGATCGAGGTCTTTGTCGTTCGCGTTAACGATCAGGAAGGCACCGTGCAGCTCAGCAAGAAGAAGCTGGACGGCATGAAGGTTTGGGACGACGTCGAGGCCGCTTGTGAGAACAAGACGACCGTCGAAGGCGTGATCACCGAAGAGAACAAGGGCGGTCTCGTTGCCAACGTCAAGGGCGTCCGCGTGTTCATCCCCGCTTCCCAGACCGGTGTTCCCAAGGGCGGCGACATGAGCGCAATGAAGGGCCAGACCGTTCAGATGAAGATCACCGAGTTCAACCGCGCCCGCCGCAGAGTCGTCGGCTCCATCCGTGCGGTCAACGCCGAAGCCCGTAAGGCTGCCGTTGAGAAGCTCTGGAACGAGATCGAGGTCGGCAAGAAGTACAACGGCGTCGTCAAGTCCATCATCAGCTATGGTGCGTTCGTCGATATCGGTGGCGTGGACGGCATGGTTCATATTTCCGAGCTGTCCTGGGGTCATATCAAGACGCCGGAAGAGGTCGTCAAGGTCGGCGATCCCATTGAGGTTTATGTCATCAAGTTCGACCCGGAGAAGAAGAAGATCTCCCTCGGCTACAAGACCCCCGAAATGAACCCGTGGAATCAGTTCTGCGCGAAGTATTCCGTGGGCGACGTCGTCAAGGTCAAGATCGTCAAGCTGGTCGACTTCGGCGCATTTGCAGAGATCCTGCCCGGCGTGGACGGCTTGATCCATATCTCCCAGATCTCCGACCATCGCGTTGAGAAGGCTTCCGATGTGCTGACCGAGGGTCAGGAAGTGGATGCAAAGATCATCGACATCGACACCGATCGCAAGCGTATCTCCCTGTCCATCCGTGCGCTGCTCGTCCCGTCCGCTGACGAGGAAGAGGAGTCCGCAGAATAATTTCATCCTTAGAATCCCACCCGTGATAGCGGGTGGGATTTTTTTGTGCCTGCCTGTGCCGCAGGCGTTTTTTCTGTCCTAATCTTCGGCGGCGCAACATAGACTGAACCGGGAGTGAACGAAGGATGAGAAAAGAAGTCAAACAGGCAATGAGAATCTGTCCGGATGCGGTACGCAGGGCGGCGGAACGCAAGCTTGCGGACGGGCTCTGTGAGGAGCTCCGCTTCCGCATCGGCAGGGCAGTGCAGGCCAGTGTTGGCGGCAGAAGTGTTTCTCTCGAAGTGCAGACGACGCGGGCAATGCTGGACGAGCTGCTGGAGCGCGCGACGCAGCAGTCTGCCTATGCGGCGCAGGAAATGCTGCGCTGCGGCTTTGTGACGCTGCCGGGCGGACACCGATTGGGCGTTTGCGGCACGGCGGTGCTGCGCGAGGGGGAGATCCGGACGCTTCGCGGCATTTCCTCTATGAATCTGCGCATCGCGCGCGAGCTGCCGGGAATCGGCGAAGCGTGCGCGGGCTGGCTGTGGACGCATCCTGCCTCTGCGCTTCTCTTCGGCCCGCCTGCCTCCGGCAAAACGACGCTGCTGCGCGACCTTATCCGACTGATCGCGCAGCGGCAGCGCGTGTGCGTGGTGGACGAGCGTCAGGAGCTGGCGGCCTGTCTGGACGGCGTGCCGCAGTTTGATCTGGGGGAAAATACGGACGTTTTAAGCGCCGTGCCGAAGGAACTCGGCATCACGCTGCTGCTTCGTTCCATGAACCCGCAGTGGATCGCGTTGGACGAGATCACCGCCGCGGAGGATGTACAGGCGATCGTGCGCGCGTCCTACTGCGGGGTCAGGTTTCTGGCGACGGCGCACGCTGCCAGCCGTCAGGAGCTGTTCTCGCGGCCGGTCTACCGGAGTCTGATGGAACAGGGGGTATTTCGTAATCTGATCTCTGTTTCGCCGAATCACAGCGTCAGGATCGAAAGGGGGAATGCGGGATGATTCGATGGGTCGGCGCGCTGCTGGTGCTCATCGGGGCGGGCAGCTTCGGCGGCAGCCGCGCGGTGCAGTATTACCGCCGGGCGCGGCAGCTTCGGGAGCTGAAAAGCGCGGTGGAAATGATCCGCTGCGAGATCAACTATACCCTTCTGCCGCTGCCGCAGCTCTATTCCGGTGTGGCGGACAGGCTTACCGGTGCGACGGCGCAGTTCTTTCGGGAACTTGGACGGCTGCTGGAGGCCGGAACACCGCGTCAGCGTGCGGCGCAGAAGGCAATGGAGGCCGTGCCGGCGCTGCTCCTGCCCAATGATGCTCGCATGACGCTGCTGGAGCTCTGCGGAACGCTGGGACGCTACGATCTGGATGGGGAAAACCGGATGCTTTCCCTCAGCGGCCAGCGCATTGGCGCGGCGCTGGAACGCTGCGAGGCGGAGAAAAAGCCGATGGCGCGTAGCTGTGCGGCGGTCGCGGTTTCCGCCGGGATCGCACTGGTCATTCTGATGGTCTAGGGGAAACGCTATGGACGTTGAACTGATTTTCAAGATCGCGGCGGTGGGGATCATCGTTTCCATTCTGAATCAGGTGCTCGTGCGTTCCGGACGCGAGGAGCAGGCGACCATGACGACGCTGGCGGGTCTGGTGGTCGTTTTGATCATCATTGTGCAGAAAATCGCGCAGCTGTTCGATCTGGTCAAGAACCTGTTTCATTTCTGATGAACACGCTGCTGCAAGTTGCGGTCATCGGCGTCGTGACCGCCCTTCTCGTGACGCTCATCCGCCGGAGCAACGCCGAGCTGGCGCTGCTTCTGACGATTGCCGCCTGCGTGCTGATGGCCATTGCTGTCATTCGGCTGGTCGAGCCGGTGATTTCCTTTTACGGCAAGCTGCAAACGCTCTCCGGGCTGGACGATGAGCTTCTGACGCCGCTGATCAAAAGCGTCGGCATCGGCATTGTGACGCAGCTCTGCGCGGCCTTCTGTACGGATGCGGGGGAGAATGCGGTCGCACGGCTGATCGAGCTCTGCGGCGGAATACTTGCAATTTATGTTGCGCTGCCGCTGCTGGAGGCGGTGATCGATATGATACGGACGATGATGGGAGGTTAGCATGAAACGAATCGGAATCGTGCTGCTCCTGCTGTTTTTGCTTGCCGGGACGGTCTTTGCGCAGAAATCGGACGATCTGGTGGATACGTCCTCCATGATGGAGGAACTGCCGCAGGAGGCGCAGGACGCGCTGTCGGGTCTCTCCCCGACGGCGGCAACGGACTTCTGGGGAAACTGCAAGCGCCTTGTTCAGCGGGCGTTGCGGGGCAGCGACGGCGCGGTGAAGGAGGGGCTGCGCCTCTGCGCGGTGCTTCTGGCCGTCGTGACCCTCTGTGCTATGGCGAAGATGTCGGCAGAGTATGACCTGACCGGCGCGGCGACGGCGGTTGGTGCTCTTGGACTGTGCGCGGTCGCGGTCGGCTCGTTTCACACCATGATCTCGCTTGCCTCAAGCACCGTGCAGACCGTGACGGACTACACGGGCTGTATGCTCCCCGTGATGGCGTCCGCCGCGGCAATGAGCGGGGGAATGACCTCGGCCTCCGCGCTCTATACGGGGACCGTCGTTTTTGCGGAGATTTTAATGCAGCTCATTTCCAAGGTGCTGGTGCCAGGCGTCTATTTCTATCTGGCCGTTGCGGGTGCGGAGGCGGCACTGGGCAGCGACACGCTCAGCGAGCTGCGGGAGTTTGTCGGATGGGTGGTGTCCAAGAGCCTGAAGGTCGTCCTGACGGCCTTCACGGTCTACATGACCGTGACCGGCGTGGTCAGCGGGAATTCCGACGAGCTGGCCGTCAAGGCGACCAAAGCTGCGGCGGGTGCGGTGCCGGTCGTCGGCGGGATCATCTCGGATGCCTCGGAATCCCTGCTTGCCAGCGCAGCGATGCTCAAAAACTCCGTCGGCGTATTCGGAATGCTCGCGGTGCTGGCCGTCTGCCTGACACCTTTTCTGCGCGTCGGTGTGCAGTATCTGATGCTCAAACTCACGGCCGCCGTGAGCGGGACGGTGGGGCTTCCGTCGCATGTCAAGCTCATCAAGCACTTTTCCTCCGCTATGGGGTATCTTCTTGCGATGAACGGCGCCTGCGCGCTGATGGCGCTGATCTGTGTGGTCTGCTTTTTGAAGGTGGCGTAATGGAAGGAATCCGGAATTATTTTCTTGCGATCGTGGCGGCCTGTATGCTCTCGGTGCTTGCCTGCGCGCTGCTGAAAAACAGCAGAATTCAGAAGATCACGCGCTTCATCGCGGGCATCCTGATCCTGCTCACCGTGTCTGCGCCGCTGCTGCGGCTGGATCTTACCGGCCTTGCCGACCGCATCGCGGAGCTGGGCGACCGCAGCGGTTTCAGCACGCAGCAGGTTTCCAAGGACTATCAGACCATGCTGCGCGCACTGGTGCAGGCGAATATGGAAAAGTATATTGAGGCGAAGGCGGAGGCGCTGGGCGGGATCATTCAGGCGGAGGTCACGGTGGGAAGCGGCGAAACGCCCATGCCGGAGTCCGTGATCTTAACGGGAAGCATGACTCCGGCGCAGGCGCAGGCATTGGAGGACTACATTCGTGATTCGCTGGGCATTCCGTCCGACCGGCAGGAGTGGAGGCTGTATGGATAAGGGAAAATGGAACGAGTGGGCAAGAAAGATCATTTCGGCCCTGAAAAAATACAAATACGCGGCGTTGGTGCTCGTCATCGGCCTTGCGCTGATGCTGATCCCGTTCGGCAGCGAGAAAAAGCAGACGAAACAGCAGCAGACGCCAAGTGAGCCGGCGGCCGCAGAGCAGCAGGATTATGCACAGGAGATGGAAGCGCGCCTGACGAAGATGCTGCTGCAAATCGACGGCGCGGGGCGCGTCAGCGTCATGCTCACGCTGCAGACCGGCGCGCAGACGCAGTATCAGACGGACACGAAAATTACCAGCGAGCAGACGAATTCCGGCACACAGACAAGCGAAGAACGAAAGACGGTTATTTTGTCCGAGGGAAACGCATATGATGAAGCAGCGATCTCAAGCGTGGTCTATCCGCAGTTTCAGGGGGCGCTGATCGTCAGCGAGGGCGCGGACAATGCGGCCGTGCGCTGGAGCATCGTGTCCGCGGTTTCCTCGCTGACGGGCCTTGGGACGGATAAGATCACAGTGGTCAAAATGAAATGATGGAGGAATGGCAAAATGAAAACCTGGAAACGCAACGCGATCATCGCCGGCGTACTGGTGCTTGTGTGCGCCGGCATCTACCTCAACTGGCTCTACGGCAGGGATTCCACCGATCTGACCAAGGTCCTCGATGCGGACAAGGTGCTGGGAGAATCCACCCTCGTGCTGAACGACACGACGCAGACCCAGCCGGCGCTTGCCGCGCAGGAAAGCGGCCAAAGCGCAAACGAATACTTTGCCCAGATGCGCCTGTCGCGGCAGAAGGCGCGCGATCAGGCCGTGGAGCTTTTGCAGGAAACCATTGCCTACGCGGAGGGGGAGGACACCTCCACGAGCAGCAAGGCGCTCGAGGGGATCGTGTCCGACGCGCTGGCGGAGTCACAGATCGAAAGTCTGGTCGTTGCCAAGGGCTATGCCGACTGCGTCGCCTACATCTCTGACGACGGCATTTCCCTCGCGGTCGCCGCGCCAAAGGAAGGACTGAAGCAGGCGGATGTTTCGCTGGTCGCCGACATCGTCCTGGCGCAGACGGATTTCAAACTGTCCGACATTCGCGTGATCGGCGTGGAGTGACGCATTTTTCGGAAAAGGTTATTGTATTTTTCGGAAAATGTGATAGAATAGGATAGAAATCCAAAGAGGACCTGTACTCCAGAAAGGAAGGAAACCGCTATGGCAGAAGGAAAAAAGTACATTGAGCAGCCGCAGGAAGGCGGACGCATCCTGATCTCTGAGGACGTCATCGCTTCCATCGCAGCGCTGGCAGTTCGCGAGGTCGAGGGCGTTTATGGCCTGAGCACCACCGCGGCCTTTGATATTTCCACCATTCTCGGCAAGAAGAATCTCCGCAACGGCATCCGCGTCACGATGGACGGGGAGAACGTTACGATCTCCTGCAACCTCATCGTCAAGATGGGCGAGGCCGTGATGACGGTCGCAAAGAACGTTCAGGAGAGCATTGCGAACGAAGTCATCTCCATGACCGGCGTTCACCCGGCTGCGGTCAACGTCAATGTCTGCGGCATCGCAATTCCCAAATCCGCAAACTGATACCTGCTTCGGGGTGCTGACCAGGCACCCCTACTTTTACATACCAAGGAGAACGCCATGACACGCTCAAACGCCAGAGAAGTCGCAGTCCATCTGATCTACGAGTTGGATTATACCGCCCAGACGCCAGAGGAAGCGCTGGAAACCCGCATGGAGAAGGGGTATTATTCCGGCCTTGCCGAGGAAAACGAGGTCTATACGGAGCGCCCCAGCAAAAAACAGCTGGAGTATATCCGTACCTGCGTGGAGGGCGTGGCCGCCCACGAGGATGAACTGGACGCGCTCATCGCGCAGTATGCCATCGGATGGAATCTGCACCGCATCTCCCGCTTCACCAAGGCGGCCATGCGGCTGGCGATTTTTGAAATGCTGTATCTGCAGGATGTCCCGACGGGCGTGGCAATCAATGAATGTGTCGAGCTGACCCGGAAGTACGAGGACGCCGAGGTCGTTTCCTTTGTCAATGGCATTCTCGGCTCCGTCGCGCGGGGACAGCAAAAGAAGGAAGAACAGCAATGACGGTACTGGCCTTTGACACCAGCAATTACACCACCTCCGTCGCCGTTTTTGACGGTAAGGAGGGGAAGAATGTTTCCAGACTGCTCGACGTTGCGCCGGGCGCGCTGGGTCTGCGGCAGAGCGACGCTCTGTTCGCACACGTAAAACGCCTGCCGGAACTTGCCGACAGGCTGTTTTGCGATATGGGTGCGGTAACGCTCGATGCCGTCGGTGCAAGCACGCGCCCGCGCGCGGTGGAGGGCTCTTATATGCCGTGTTTTCTGGCCGGACAGTCGCAGGCAGAGGTGCTGGGCGCGGCGCTGCATCTGCCGGTCTATGCGTTTTCCCATCAGCAGGGGCACATTGCGGCCTCCCTCTGGTCGGCGGGACGGATGGATCTGATGGACAAACCGCATCTTGCGTGGCACCTGTCCGGCGGCACGACGGAGCTTCTCTATGTCACGCCGGAGGGTGTGAGCGTCCACGCGGAAAAAATTGGCGGCACGACGGACATCTCCGCCGGCCAGCTCATTGACCGCACGGGGCAGCTTCTGGAGCTGCCGTTTCCCTCCGGTAAGGCGATCGATGCGCTGAGCCGGGAAGTGAGCGGCAAGGAGCGCTTCCGCGTCAAGGTGCAGGGCACGAGCTTTTCGCTTTCCGGCGTGCAGAACAAGGTGCAGGAGTTCTTCTCCGGCGGTGCATCCAAGGCGGACACCGCGGGCTATGCGCTGCGCTGTCTTACCGGTGCGATCGTGGAGGCAACACAGAACGCGCTCAAAGAGCATCCGGGCTGTGACGTCGTCTTTGCCGGCGGCGTGTCGTCGAATACCATGCTGCGCGAGCGCTGCAAGGCGCTGCCGGCGGTGTTCTGCGCCCCGGAGTTTTCCACAGACAATGCGATGGGCACCGCAATTCTGACATGGAGGGCGCACCATGCAGGTCTATGAGGTATCGCAGATCAATGAGTATCTGCGTCTGCGCTTTGAAGAGGACGAATTTCTCGCCGGGGTATTCATCCGCGGGGAGATCAGCAATTATAAAGTCTATCCTTCCGGGCATCATTATTTTACATTGAAGGATTCGCAGAGTGCGCTGCGCTGCGTGATGTTCCGCGGCAATGCCTACCGCCTGCGCTTCCGCCCGGAGAACGGCATGAAGGTCATCGCCTGCGGGCGCATTTCAGTTTTCCCGCGTGACGGCGCGTATCAGCTCTACTGCACGGAGCTGACGCCGGACGGCGTGGGCGACCTGCACGTTGCCTTCGAACAGCTCAAAGCAAAATTACAGGCCGAGGGGCTGTTTGCCCAGCAGCGGAAGAAACCTCTGCCGCGTTTTCCGCATCGCATTGCGATCGTCACATCCTCCGCGGGCGCGGCACTGCACGATATGCTGTGCATCCTGCGCAAGCGCTATCCGTTGACGGAGGTCGTGCTGCTGGCCGTGCGCGTGCAGGGCGCGGAGGCGCCGGGGGAGATCGTCAGCGCGCTGCGCTATGCCAACCGCTATCATGTGGCCGACCTGATCATCACCGGCCGCGGCGGCGGCTCCATCGAAGATCTTTGGGCATTCAATGACGAAGCCGTGGCGCGCGCCATCGCGGATTCCGAAATTCCGGTCATCTCCGCCGTCGGTCATGAGCCGGATGTCACGATCTCGGATTTTGTGGCCGACCTGCGCGCGGCGACGCCGTCTAACGCGGCGGAGCTGGCTGTGCCGGATCAGACAGATCTGCGGCAGCATCTGTCCGCGCAGCAGGCAATCTTACTGACACAGATGCAGAAACGCCTGAAAACCGAGCGCCAGCGCGTGGCGACGCTCGCATCTGCGCGCTGCCTGCGCAGTCCCGTGAATTATCTCAATGATCGGCGGATGGTGCTGGACTATCTCCAGCGCCGTCTGTGTGCAGCCTCGCAGAAGCTCCTGAGCCGCGACCGTGAACGCTTCGTCCGTCTGACGGCGAAGTTGGACGCCATGAGCCCCCTGAAGGTGCTGGGGCGCGGTTATAGTCTGGTGCGCAGCGGCGGAAATCCCGTGCACAGCGTGCGGGAACTGGCAGTGGGGGAAACGGTGAGCATCACCCTTGCAGACGGCAGCGCGCAGGCGCAGATCACACAGTTGGAGGAAGCAGATGAAAAAAGAATCCATGACCTTTGAGCAGTCGGTCACCCGGCTGGAGGAGATCGTCCGGCAGATGGAAAACGGCGACGTGGCGCTGGAAGAGGCGCTGAAGCTCTTTGAAGAGGGTACCGCGCTGGCCGCTTCCTGCAACAAGCTGCTGGACAATGCAGAACTGAAGGTTTTACAGATGACAAAGGGCGCGGACGGCGCGCCCGTAGAAACGGAGTTGCAGGATGAAACAGTTTGACGAGCGGCTGCGCCGCTATACCGATGAGATCGAGGGCTATTTGCAGCAGTGCTTTGTCGAGCCGGAGGAGCCGCAGCAGGCTCTGTTTGAAGCCATGCGCTACAGCCTGCTGGCGGGCGGCAAACGTCTGCGTCCCGCGCTGACGTTAGCGTTCTGCGCGCTGTGCGGCGGCAAGGCGGAGGACGCGCTGCCCTTTGCGGCGGCGGTGGAGATGGTGCACACCTACAGCCTCATCCACGACGACCTTCCCTGTATGGACAATGACGACCTGCGCCGCGGCCGCCCGACCAATCACAAGGTCTATGGCGAAGCGACGGCGGTGCTGGCGGGCGACGGCCTGCTGACTGCGGCATTCCGCTTCCTGACAAAGGCGAAGCTGCCCGCATCGCAGATTGTGCGCGCCGTGCAGGTGCTTTCCCTGTGCGCTGGGGAGCTCGGCATGGTCGGCGGGCAGGTGCTGGATATGGAGGCAGAGCAGCGCACCTGCACGGAAGAAGAGGTTCTGGCCATCCAATCGCGCAAGACGGGCGCGCTCATCTCTGCGGCCTGTCAGCTTGGCGTGATCGCTGCGGGAGGCAGCGCGGCGCAGCAGGAAGCAGCCGCCGCCTATGCCGACGCACTCGGCCTTGCCTTCCAGATCGAGGATGATATTCTGGACGTGATCGGCGACGCGGAAAAGCTGGGAAAGGCAGTTGGCATGGACGCCAACAAAAACACCTTCGTCCGGCTTTACGGTGTGGATGCCTGCCGTGAGAGAATCAAGGCGGAAACGCAGAAGGCGATCGCGGCGCTGGACGGCTTTGCCGACGCCGGCTTCCTGACGGAGCTGGCTGAGCGGCTGGTTTCCAGAGAAAAATAGCGGAATATGGACTTGCCGCCCCCGAATAGAGTATTCGGGGGTGGTTTTTATGCTCGGAGCGGCGGTCTGGCTGATGCTCGGCAGCATCCTGTATTCTCTGCGACTGTCGAACGGAAGCGGTTCTTTTCCCAAGCCCTTGAGCGCCAAGGAGGAGCAGCACTATCTGACGCTGGCGGCGGAAGGCGATCTGGAGGCCAGAAATATCCTGATCGAGCGGAATCTGCGGCTGGTCGCGCACATTATGAAAAAATATTACACCCAGACGGCGGATCAGGAGGACCTGATCTCCATCGGCACCATCGGCCTGATCAAGGGCATCTCGACTTTTGACGCAAGTAAGGGCGCGCGCCTTGCGACCTACGCCGCCAGATGTGTAGAGAATGAGATCCTCATGTATTTCCGTGGGCAGCGGAAGAGCGCATCGGACGTATCGCTCTCTGAGATGATAGAAACGGGGAAGGACGGCAATGCGCTTTCCCTGATGGACGTGATCTGCTCGGACGAGGATCTCTTTGAGCAGATGTCCGACAAGGAGATCTACGCGCGCCTGTACCGGATGGTGGATACGCGCCTGACGGAACGCGAGCGGATGATCATCGTTCTGCGCTATGGTCTGTCCAACCGGCGGCCGCTGACCCAGCGGGAGATCGCCGCGCAGTGCGGCATCAGCCGCAGCTATGTCAGCCGCATCGAAAAAAAGGCGCTCCAGAAGCTGGAGCGCGCACTGACGGAAACCGGATGACGGTATTGTTTTTTCGACGGAAAAACAGTATAATAAAAGAAATTCGGGACGAGTGCCCGGACGGTCTGAGCAAAAACGGAGGAAAGACAATATGCACCCCTGGAAGCATTTCAAGACGATCACCCGGCACCGCATGATCGTGTGCAGGCACTGCTTTCGCGTCGGTCTGTACTGGCGCGGCCTGACGCACGATTTATCCAAGTATTCGTGGACGGAGTTCCGTGCCGGGGCAAAATACTACCAGGGGACGCGCAGCCCGAACACGGAGGAGCGTGAGGAGAACGGCTACTCCGTGGCGTGGATGCACCACAAGGGCCGCAACCGGCACCATTTTGAATACTGGACCGATCTCGACCTTGTCACCAAACGCTATGCGCCGGTGGCCATGCCGCGGGTGTTTTTCGTGGAAATGGTGATGGATCGCTTCGCGGCCTGTAAGGTCTACCACGGGAAAAGCTATCGCGACGGCGACGCGCTGGAGTATTTTGAGCACGCGCTGGAAGCGCGGGAGTCCATGATGATGCACCCGAAAACGAAGCGGGAGCTGACGTACATCCTGACCATGCTGCGCGACAAGGGGGAGAAGGAGACCTTCCGTTTCATCCGCGAGGTTGTTCTGAAAGGGAAGCCCTTTGCAGAAGATGAATAATAAAAAAGCCTCGCTGCCCATAGACGGGTGTCCGTAAAACAGTTAATCCTCCGTATGGCTTAGACCATGCGGAGGATTTGTTTATGTCTAATCTTCAAACTTGCTGGCGGCAAGTCCACAGGGGATAGCCGCTTTAGCAGCGCAAGGGGGTGTAGCCACCTTGACGGAACGAAGTGACGCAACATTCTCGGTCATGCAGTATCCTCCTGCTGACGGAGAATGAAGCTCCGCAGGACGCACGATACTCCCGTTAGGAGAGTATAGAAGTGCGCCCTTTAGTTCCTAAAGGGTTTTTATCAGTTCGACAAACTGGAATTTATGTCAATGCGAACTCAATCTCATCAAGTTTATTTGTTATTGCGTTCTTTCTCCCTGTCTCCTTAAAACCTATTCGACGATAGAGTCTCTCAGCATTTATATTATTCTCAAGAATCCACAGCGTAGGGGTATCCGTACATTGGCCTACTGCGTATAGTAACAATTTCGTTCCATGACCCATGTTTTGCATATCTGGAAGAATATAAAGATCCTCTATTAAACCCTTTGTTACAGAAACAACCCCTATTGGTTTTTCTTCTACAAGCATATAGAGCTTTGTTCCGTTGTTCATCTTGTTTCTCAAATACTCCCGTTGCCGATCTGGCGTATGTGTTTCTATGAAATCAGGAGCACAAAATGCACGATGCGATTCCTTCCAGGATATTGAATGGATGGTTGCGGCTTGAAGAAGATTTGTTTCATCTACAGGTACTATCATCCTTACCTCCACAAATTCCGATTTGTTGCTCAATTTTCATATTCAAATTATACCATAAAACTTGTGAACAATTCTACCGTCATTTTGGACTATATGAGAAAAGTCCGAACAGTTTTCTGCCCGGACTTCCTCGCTCAATCATAAATCAATTCGATTTTCACAATTTCCTCTGCCTGTGCCTTGCAAGCGTTCATCTGCCGTACCCATTCCATTTGGTGTCGGCTTTCAGTTTCTCGGTCACGCCGTTTCGCTTCGCCAGCTCCGGCACGATCAGCTCCATGCGGTTTCGTGCCGCTTCGTCAATCTTAGCGCAATACTGTCTTACGTACACCCAGCAATCCGGGCGGCGAGGCTTTTCGTAATTCCTAGAATGTTGCGACTTCGTTGTCTGCCGGCTGAGCAGGTGTGACTTCGACCGCCGTCAGGACAGGGCCGATGCCCCGGTAGAGCGAATGATAGCGCGCGGATACCGTCGCCGTGAGCAGGACCCAATCGCGGGAGTGAAGCTCATTTGCCTTGTCGTACTTGCAGGGCAGACCCATGAAGGCGATGTCCTCGACGCAGCAGGTCATGACGAAGCGGCCGGGAGCGAAGTAGCCCTCGCGTTCCTTCTTCAGCCGTGCAACCTGCGCCTTGAAGCGGACGGTCTTGCCGTTGTACTTCTTCGGCTCCTCGGTGATGTCGCGGTAAAAGAGCGCATAGTCGTCGTCCTTGATCTCGACCACGGGCGCGTTGAGATTAAAGGGCAGGGGATCCTGAATTTCGTCGTACTGCGAGGTGCCGTCAGTGTATTCGTAGAGAATTCCGACGCGGCGGTTCAGGGCGCGGGCCAGCTTGTGCAGGGGCATGATGTCCTGCCCCTTTTGCAGACGGTTGAACACGACCATTTCGCAGCCGGTGAGCTTGTCGACGACCAGCGAACGCATATTGGCGTTATAGGCCATGATCGTGCTGCCGTCAGCAAACATGACCTCCTGTGCGATCTGCCAGTCCTGCGGCATGTTGTTATAGAAGGGACCGACCTGCTTCATGCCGTTGAGCTCGACGACGACACGCTCGGCGTTGTGCTTTTTCAGAAGCGCTGCAAGCTCGGCGGTCGTGACGGTGTCCTGATCCTCAATGACCTCCGGATAGACGTGCTTATAGGGATAGGCGGAGATGTCGTATTCCTCCTCGCCTTCTTCGCAGATCAGAAGCAGCGTGCGTTCGCCGGCGTTGAAGCGCTCGTCACAGAGCGTTTCCTGAATGAATTTTGTCTTTCCGGCGTCCAGAAAACCGGTAAAGGCATAGACGGGAATGGGCATAAGAACGCCTCCTGACTTATACGCCGAACAGCTCGGCCAGCGCCTTTTCGTTGAGCTTGGAGCCGATCACGCACAGGCGGCCGGTGACTGCGGCAGTGCCGTTGCGGACATTGATCTCGCCGGGAACATGATCGAAGTGCAGCCATGCTCCGGAAACATCCTCGACGATGCCCTTGGCGCGCAGAACGATGCCATATTTTTCTTCGTCATCCAGCGCGGAAAGAATGGTGTGCAGCTCGTCGGCGGTGAACTTCTTCGGCGTTTCAACGCCCCAGCTCTGGAAAATTTCGTCGGCGTCGTGGCCGTGATGATGGTGGTGCTCGTGCTCCTCGTCGTCATGGTCGTGGTGGCAGCACTCGTGATGATGCTCATCCTCATCGTCGTGATGGTGATGGTGGCAGCAGCACTGGCCGGCTTCATCGTCATCATCGTCGTCATGATGGTGGTGATGATGCTCGTGTTCATCCTCCTCGTCGTCATCGTGATGATGGTGGTGATGGCAGCATTCGTCATCCTCGTCGTCATCTTCGTCACGGCGGGCCTTCTGGATCATTTCCGCCAGCTCCTGCGTCAGAGAATTCTGCTGCTGCATGGCTTCCAGAATCTGCTTGCCGGTGAGCTGATCCCACGGCGTGGTGATGATAATCGCGTTCTTGTTATGCTCACGCAGCAGGGCGACGGCGGCAGCCAGCTTTTCTTCGCTGATGGAGCTGGTGCGGCTGAGCACGATGCAGGAAGCGGTTTCCACCTGGTTGGTGTAGAACTCGCCGAAGTTTTTCAGATAGACCTTGCACTTCGTCGCGTCCGCGACAGTGACAAAGCTTCCTAGAACGACATCTGGTGTCGCAACACGTTCCACTGCACCGATCACGTCACTGAGCTTGCCGACGCCGGACGGCTCAATGAGGATGCGGTCGGGATGATACTCCGTGATGACCTGCGTCAGCGCGCGGCCGAAGTCGCCCACGAGGGAACAGCAGATGCAGCCGGAATTCATCTCATTGACCTGAATTCCTGCCTCCTGCATGAAGCCGCCGTCGATGCCGATCTCGCCGAACTCGTTTTCGATCAGGACGATCTTCTGCCCGGTATAGGCTTCGCGGATCATTTTCTTGATCAGCGTGGTCTTGCCGGCGCCGAGAAAACCGGAATAAATATCAATGATTGTCATTTTCTATGAACTTCCTTTCTTATTTTACGTCAGATAGAAGAGGCGTAATCATTTTGCTAAATATTATACCACTCTTTGTCAAAATCCGCAAGTCCCGACGGAAAAATGCGGCGGAAATCGGCAGAATGAGGGGTTGCATTTTTTAAATTCCATGGTATACTAGGATTCCGATGCGAGGTGATGAATGGTGCATAACAAGTCGAAGTTCTCTCTTGCCCGGGTACGGCAGGAGTGGAATGTAAACAATATTATTCGGGTGCTAATTTACATTGCGGCATCCTTTCTGATCAATCTCGGACTGGAAATGCTTTCGCGCCGCTCTTTCTCTGCAGGCTTTACTTACCTGACCACGCGGCCGTGGCAGTTTTTCTATGATTCGCTGATCATTCTTTTTACGCTTTCCCTTTCTCTGATCTTCCGCAAGCGCGGTTTCTTTTTTCTTCTGGTGTCCGCCATCTGGCTGGGCCTCGGCCTGACAAACTGCATTCTGCTGGGTTACCGCGCGACGCCCCTGACGGCGCCGGATATTGCACTGCTTTCCTCCGTGCGGGATATTATTGAAATCTATCTTTCTCCCATCGCCATCATTGGACTGATGCTGGCAATTTCCGGCGTGATCGGCGCGATCATGCTGCTGTGGCTGCGGGCGAAAAAGTACAAAACGGATTACTATTTCGGCGCGGCACAGATCATTCTCTTCGGCGGCGTGCTGATCGCAGCGACGCTGGCGCTGCTTAAAAGCGGTACCATCGCTTCTCAGTTTCCCAATCTGCCGGATGCCTACCACGACAACGGCTTTGCCTACTGCTTCTCGGCCAGCGCCATCACGCAGGGCATCAGCGAACCGGCGGACTATTCGGAGGATGAGATCAACTCCATTCTGGAGGCGGAAGGGGAGATCCCGGCAAGCCGGAAAAACGGTCCGAATATTATATTTGTCCAGTTGGAGTCCTTCTTCGATCCGAATCTCCTGAAAGATCTGAGCTATGCGGAAAATCCGGTGCCGAATTTTGAAGCGCTGAAGGAGAAGTATTCCACGGGCTTGTTCTATGTGCCGTCCATCGGCGCGGGTACCGCCAATACGGAGTTTGAAGTGATCTCCGGTATGAATCTGGACCACTTCGGAGTGGGCGAGTATCCGTATAAAACGGTCGTGAAGCACAGAAGCTGCGATTCCATTGCCTACGCCCTGAAAAATCTTGGCTACAGCACGCACGCGATCCACAACAATAACGCAACGTTCTACAGCCGCGACCGCGTCTATGCCAATTTCGGCTTTGATTCCTTCACGTCAGAGGAGTATATGCACGATGTGGAGTATAATCCGCTGGAGTGGGCGAAGGACAGCGTGCTGACCGGCGAGATTCTGAAAGCGCTGCGCTCGACGGAGGGGCGTGATCTGGTCTTTACTGTTTCCGTCCAGCCGCATGGAAAATATCCCACCGAACCGCTGGAAGGTGCGGAAACAATTGCTGTCAACGGCATAGAGAACGAAGCTCGGCGCTGTGGATTTGAGTATTATCTCGGCCAGCTCCATCAGACCGATGCTTTCCTCAAAAAGCTGACCACGGCACTGAATCATTATAACGAACCGACGGTCGTGGTATTCTACGGCGACCATCTGCCCAGTCTGCAAATCACGCAGGATGAGCTCTCCCGCGGCACGGTCCAGACCACGGAGTATGTGATCTGGTCGAACTTCGGCCTGAAGAAGCAGGATCAGGATATTCAGGCGTATCAGATCTCTGCACTGCTGTTTGAACGTCTTGGCATCCACGAGGGGACGATCTTTAATTATCATCAGAAGTTCATGGACGGCGGGGAGTCAGACGAGCAATATCAGGCTGACCTGACGCTGCTGGAATATGATCTGCTGTATGGCAGCCGCTACTGCGTCGGCGGCGCGGAAGCGCCCACGCCCACGCAGATGCATCTCGGCGTGGAGGATATCACCGTTTCAAGACTGGATTACGCTGCGGAAACACAGACATTGGCCGTCACCGGGGAGAACTTTACCCCCTTTAGTGTGATCCTGAAAAACGGCGAACAGGTGCCGACGGAATATATTTCCAGAAATCAGCTCTGTGCGCCGGAGCTGGAAGCGGCGGAGGGCGACACCTTCTGTGTCGCGCAGATTTCTGCGACCGATTCCATGCGCATCCTGTCGCAGACAGGAGAGCTTGTTTTTTCCGACAGCGCTTCTTGACTTTACCGATTAAAAGTGGTAAAGTATTTGAAATCGCAGGGCAGCGCCGAACCTTTGAAGCGCCCGACCGGAGAATGGAGGAGTAATTATGCAGGAATTGAACAGAACGGCGGAGCAGTTTACTGATTCCGTCATCCGGCGCATGACGCGCATTTCGCTGGACTGCGGAGCGATCAATCTGGCGCAGGGCTTTCCGGATTTTGATCCGCCCAAGGCATTGACCGACCGTCTGGCAGAGGTCAGCCATACGGGACCGCATCAATATCCGATCACGATGGGCGCACCGAATTTCCGCCGTGCGCTGTCGAAAAAGTGTGAGCATTTCATGGGCATTGCCCCGGATACAGAAACCGAGATGGTCGTTACCATCGGTTCGACGGAGGCAATGGTCGACACGCTCTTTGCGATCACCAATCCCGGCGACCGTGTGATCCTGTTTTCTCCGTATTTTGAAAACTACCGCGCGCAGATTTTGCTCGTCGGCTGTGAGCCGGTCTTTGTCCCGCTGACACCACCGGACTTCAACTTTGATACAAATGTTCTGGAGGACGAGCTGCGCAAGGGTGCCAAAGCGATTCTGATCTGTAATCCGTCCAACCCCAGCGGCAAGGTCTTTACGCTGGAGGAGCTGACGCAGATCGCGGCGCTGGCCGTAAAATATGATACCTATGTCATCACGGACGAGGTCTACGAGCACATCATCTATGCGCCGCATAAGCACATTTCCATGTGCACGCTGCCGGGAATGTGGGAGCGGACGATCACGTGCAGCTCTCTGTCCAAGACCTATTCCATCACCGGATGGCGTCTGGGCTATGCCCTTGCGCCGAAGCGGATCATGGACAAGATCAAGCAGTATCATGATTTCAACGCCGTCGGCGCGGCTTCGCCCCTGATGGAGGCGGCAGTTGTCGGACTGGAGATGCCGGACAGCTATTATAAAGAATTTGGCGCGCACTATGCCCATATGAAGGACATTTTTACCTCCGGGCTTGACCGGATTGATATTCCGTACACCGATCCGCAGGGCGCCTATTTTGTGCTGGCCGATCTGAGCCGCTTCATGAAGAAGGGGCAGAATGACGTGGAATTCTGCGAGGAAATGGCGCGCAAGGTTGGCGTGGCCTGCGTTCCGGGCTCCTCCTTCTTCCGGGAGGATGTCCGCGGCATCGTTCGCCTGCATTTTGCCAAAAAGGACGAAACGCTCTTTGAAGCACTGGAGCGTCTGTCCGGTATGGCACGCATCATGTTATGAGGCTAACTGTAATTCTATTTTACATTGTGCTTTCTGCTTTTAATTCGATGCCGCAAAAAAAATTTCTTGTTCATATTTGACAAAACAAGGTTTTTGCTGTATAATATACTCACAAGGTATGTCATGCCTTGCGTAGCCACCCTTGGGTACACGGAGATTGGGCGGCCTTACCCCTGACGAAAGTCAACCCTGCGGGAGAAGTGCTGCTTTGCTTGCGGGAGCGTTCCGTGTACCCTATCTAAAAGAATCGGTGCCTCGGCACGGAAGCCGCCGGATACGAAACGTATCCGGCGGCTTATTTTTTGATGGATGTACGGCGCGCAGCAGGGGAATGCGATTGCAGTTTCTCAGCTCTAAAGCACAGATGACCGGCAGAAGGCGCCGGGTACGGTTTATCCGTATCCGGCGCCTGTAGTGCTTGCGGGGAATTACTTCATGTTGCGCTCGTAGGCCTCGATCATCTTCTTGACCATCTGACCGCCGACGGAGCCGGCCTCACGGGAGGTCAGGTCGCCGTTGTAGCCCTGCTTCAGGTTGACGCCGACTTCGTTTGCGGCTTCCATCTTGAACTTGTCCATCGCTTCGCGAGCATCGGGAACGTTGATCTGGTTGCTGTTTTTCATTTTGCTCATCTCCTTATTCTTTTTGAGTGATCAAATGGAGTAATTTGATTCCTCGGTCGTAGTATTTCCGTCGGACGTTTGATTATCAGTGACAATTTTTTCGCATTTTTCAAGAGAAATCCTGAAAAAATGAATCTTAAACTTTTTTGCAGGAAGGTCTTGCCTATGTGCTGCGGCTGTGCTATACTGAGGCGGTTGTGCAAAAACAGATAAACAGAGAAACGGAGGCACAGAAGTCATGCAGGCAAGAGCAGAGGGTTCATTGGCGCACGGTCCGCTTGGAAAGCAGATCCTGCGGTTCAGTCTGCCGCTGATGATTTCCAATGTCTTACAGGTCCTGTTTAATATGTCCGACGTTGCCGTCGTCGGAAGATTCTCCGGCGCACGCGCGCTCGGTGCGGTCGGCTCGACGACCATTCTTGTGTCCCTTTTCACCGGATTTCTGATCGGCATGGGCAGCGGCGTGAACGCACTCGTCGCGCGATATCTTGGTGCGGACAGCCGGGAGGAAACGGAGCATACCGTGCATACGGCGGCGATCCTCTGCCTTCTGGTTGGTGCAGTGCTGCTCGGCCTGGGCCTGATCTTCGCCCGCCCGATGCTCACGCTTCTGCATACAAAAGCAGAGCTGATCGACGGCGCTGCGCTGTACTTACATATATATTTCCTTGGTATGCCGGCGATGGCGCTGTACAATTTCGGTAACGCCGTACTGAGCGCGGCAGGCGATACGCGCCGCCCGCTGGTATATCTGCTGATCGCGGGCATCCTGAATGTGTGCCTGAATCTCTTTTTCGTTATTGTGTGCAGGATGAGCGAGGACGGCGTGGCGCTGGCGAGTATCCTCTCGCAGTACCTCTCCGCCGCCCTGATCCTGATCGCGCTGTTTCGCAGCCGGGAGGATTACGCTCTGCGGCTCAGAAAGCTCCGCCTTCACGCAGAGAAAGCGAAAATGCTTTTGAATCTCGGACTTTCCGCCGGCTTTCAGAACGCGATTTTCGCGGTTGCCAATCTTTTTATTCAGTCGGCGGTCAACAGCTTTCCTACAGTCGTGGTCGAGGGCAACTCCGCTGCTTCCAACGCGGATTCTCTTGTTTATGACGTCATGGCTGCGTTCCACACCGCCTGTGCCAGCTTTATTGGCCAGAACTTCGGCGCCGGGCACCGTGACCGCGTCAAAAAGAGCTATTTTATCAGCGTGAGCTATTCCTGTGCGTTCGGTACCGTGCTCGGTTTGCTGCTCGTGTTTTTTGGCAGCGGCTTTTTGGCACTGTTTACCGACGACCCCGCCGTCGCGCAGGAGGGTATGATCCGCCTGAGGGTCATGGGCCTTTCCTACGGCGTTTCGGCCTTCATGGACTGCACGATCGCAGCGTCACGCGGACTTGGCAAATGCGTCGTGCCGACCATTATTGTGATTGCAGGCTCCTGCGTGTTCCGCGTGCTGTGGGTCTATACGGTCTTTGCATATTTCGGAACGCTTCTGTCGCTCTATCTGATGTATGCTTTCTCGTGGACGATCACGGCGATCGCGGAGATCATTTATTTCCGCCACACCTATCGCAAGCAGATGGCCTTGGAACCCGCGGCAACCTGATTTCGTCAAAAAAGTTAGTCTGCCCGATATTTCGGGAAAAAGAAGGTGCCAAGCATGGATGCTGATGAAAAACTGATCGAAGACATCAAAAAACTTTTGAATGATACGCCGGAAGAGGAAGACCCTTACGAAAAAGGCTTCGCGGACAAGCTCTACGAAGATGATGACGAGAAGGACTTAACCGTGAAAAAACCGGAACCGCAGCCGGTGATCCGAGCGTACAATGCGGATTACCACCGTGCGCCGCCGCGAGACCGGGCAGGAGAGACCCAGCAGCCGCGCCGCGCGCGGGAGAATGCGACACAGCGCTATTACGCCGTGCAGGAGCCGGAATACCGTGCGCCGCAGAAGCCGCGCAGGAAGGCCGAGCCGCAGCCGGCAGCTTATGAAGAACCGGAGACGCCAAAAAAGAAGAAACACGGCTTCGGCAAGGGATTGGCAAAATTCCTGCTTGTCGTGCTGTTGATTATTGCACTTCTGACGGGGGTCCTGTTTCTGGTCGCAAAGCAGCCGGTGGATGCGAACTGCGATCTTGCGCGCAAACGCGGTAATTCGACCATTCTGCTTGCCGGCACGGACGCTTCCGGCGACCGGACAGATACGATCATGCTGCTGAACATCGACCGCAAGGCCGGAAAGCTGAGCCTGATGAGTATTCCCCGCGACACGAAGGTCAATTCCACCTACACGCCGCATAAGATCAACGCCGCATATGGTGTCAACGGCTCCGGCGAGCAGGGGATGGACGCGCTGATGGAATATGTTTCCGAGTGCATCGGCTTCCGACCGGACGGCTATATGCTGATCGACCTGAATGTTTTTGTGGAGCTGGTCGACCTGATGGGCGGTGTGCGCTTTGACGTGCCCTGCGATATGTATTACAACGACCCGACGCAGGATCTTTATATCAATCTTCAGGCCGGTGAGCAGAAGCTGAACGGCGAGCAGGCGATGGGCGTCGTGCGTTTCCGCTCCGGCTATGCGATGGCGGATCTGGAGCGCGTGAATGTGCAGCGCGATTTCCTCTCCGCTGCGCTGCACCAGTGGGTGAGCGTGAAAAACCTCTGGAAATTGCCGAAGGCGCTTTCCCTCCTGCTTGACCATACGCTGACCGATCTGTCGACGGCGAACCTTCTGTGGATGGCGGAGTCCGTGGTGCGCTGCGGCACCGGCGATATGATGATGACGACCATCCCGCACGGTCTGAACGGCGACGGGGAATACGTCCTCATTGACGCGCAGGAAACGCTTGATCTGGTCAACGAGTCCTTCTGCCCTTATGAACAGGGGATCACGATGGACGACCTGTACATCGCGTACTGACGATGACGGTCGGACGGTTTGCACCCAGTCCTTCCGGGCGGATGCATCTGGGCAATCTCTTTACTGCGCTTCTGGCGTGGCTCTCCGCGCGCGCAGATGGGGGAGAGTTTGTCCTTCGAATTGAGGATCTTGACCCCGACCGCAGCCGTGCGGAATACGCCGAAGCGATCCGGGATGACCTGCGGTGGCTGGGACTGGACTGGGACAGGGAAATGCCGCTGCAAAGCACGCAGACGCCCGTCTATGCAGAGCAATTTGAGCGTCTGCGCAAGCGCGGGCTGATCTATCCCTGCTTCTGCACAAGAAACGAGCTGCACGCCGCTTCCGCGCCGCACGCCTCGGACGGCACGCTCCTGTATGCCGGGATTTGCCGGAATCTGACGCCTGCGCAGATTGCATCGCAGACCAGAAAGCCGGCGTGGCGCATTCGCGTGCCGGAGGAGACCATATCCTTCCGCGACGGTGTATTCGGCGCGGTGACGCAGAACCTTGCCACGGCGTGCGGGGACTTTATTCTCCGGCGCTCGGACGGCGTGTACGCCTATCAGCTGGCCGTCGTCTGCGACGACGCGCTCGACGGCATTACACAGGTCGTCCGCGGCTGCGACCTGCTTCCTTCCACACCGCGCCAGATCTGGCTGGGCAGGGAGCTGGGCTTTGTGCAGCCTGCCTATTACCATGTGCCGCTTCTCGTCGCGCCGGACGGCCGCAGACTCAGTAAGCGGGAGCGTGATCTCGACATGGAGCATCTGCGCCGCCGCTATACGCCGGAGCAGCTGACCGGCAGGCTGGCGTTTCTCGCGGGACTGCGCCCGGAGGTTTCCGCCGTTGCCCCGAAGGAGCTGGCGCATGGATTTACTTGGGGCGTTATTCACAAAAACGATATTCCGATTTCCAAGGATTTTTAAGTATTTTTTATCGAAATTTATTGAAATAGCGCGAACAAATTGCTATACTATTTAGGATGGAAAAATAGCGAAACATTTTTGAAAGGATGATTCTGTATGTTCAAGATCGTTCGCAAGAAGGAGCTGAACGCCGCGGTCACGCTGCTGGAGATCGAGGCGCCCTTTGTTGCAAGAAAGGCCAAAGCAGGGCAGTTTATCATCTTCCGCGTCGATGAATCCGGCGAGCGCGTTCCTCTGACCATCGCGGGCTATGACCGTGAAAAGGGAACCGTGACCATCATCTTCCAGAAGGTCGGCCTGTCCACCAAGATGCTTGGCGCACTTAACGAAGGCGACTACATCCATGACTTTGTCGGACCGCTCGGCCGGCCCACGCAGACTGAAGGCCTCAAGCGCGTGTGCGTTGTCGGCGGCGGCGTCGGCTGTGCGATCGCTCTCCCGTCTGCCCAGGCTTTCAAGGAAGCCGGCTGCGAGGTCGACGTCATTGTCGGCTTCCGCAACAAGGACATCGTGATTCTTGAAGACGAGTTCCGCGCATGCAGCGATCATCTTTATCTGATGACGGATGACGGCTCTTATGGTGAGCACGGCTTCGTGACCGTCAAGCTCCAGCAGCTGCTGGAGGCCGGCACGCAGTATGACGAAGTGCTCGCCATCGGGCCTATCCCCATGATGAAGTTTGTGGCCAAGACCACCGAGCCCTTCGGCGTCAAGACCACCGTGTCCCTGAACCCGATCATGGTCGACGGCACCGGTATGTGCGGCGGCTGCCGCGTCACCG
>ERZ772820.171-NODE-171-length-68944-cov-20.721712_pt1 | contig 68944 bp, 65 predicted proteins | sample MGYA00511377_ERZ772820 | MGnify/ENA primary metagenome ERZ772820 (study PRJEB29015, sample SAMEA2737684) | human gut metagenome | biome: human gut; feature: human-associated habitat; material: faeces | place: China | collected 2012 ... | reverse complement strand
TGTGTTAGGCACGCCGCCAGCGTTCGTCCTGAGCCAGGATCAAACTCTCAAAAATTTGTATCTAAACTCCGAAGAGCTTAAATCAAGCTTTTGAATAATCTGCTTCTAGCATTTCATTACTCAAGAATTTTCGTTGGCTGTTTTTTCGCTTACGCTTAAACAATCCATTTATTGTCCAAGGTGTCTTTTATAATCGTCTGCGTTATTCAATTTACAAGATACAGCTGTTCGTTTTGCGTTCACATTTGCCCCGCAGCGAACTTTTATATGTTAGCACAACTTTTTCCCTTTGTCAAGAACTTTTTCCAAATTCTTACAAAGTTTTTTGTGCGCCGCCCTCGCGGACAGCTTGCTTATAATACCATTCAAAGTTCGCTTTGTCAAGGGTTTTTTACATTTTTGGCCGTCTTTTTTATTGTTTTCTACTCAGAGACGACCGTCTCTGGAGGAAAGATTGTTGCTGATCTCCGTCAGGGCGTCCCCTGCGTCAATGCTGGTTTCGTCCTGCATTGCCAGATCTCCCAGACTGACCATGCCGCAAAGCCTGCCGTTTTCCATGACGGGCAGTCTTCTGATCTGCTCCCTGCCCATTAACCCGGCCGCGAGGGCAACCTCCATGTCCGGTCTGGCTGTAATTACTTTTGCCGTCATCACGTCCCGGACGGGTGTGGACGAGGCTGACCGTCCGGCGGCCAGGCACCGGGTGACGATGTCCCGGTCGGTGATCAGGCCGCACAGTCTCCCGTCGCTGCCGCATACGGGCAGCGCCCCGATGTTGTAGCGGCCAAGCGTCCGTGCCGCCACCGCCACGGATTCCTCCGGATTGATCCGGATGACCGGATTTGTCATAACATCCCGCAATTTCATTGTCATTCCTCCTTTTGGACGGAGTATTGACATGTTTTCGGCGGTCTATTCCTTTATATACAGAAAATACGGGAGAGCCGGCGGCTCTCCCGTACATAATTTTATGGAATTATTCCTTCACCAGCAGCTCCGCGATCTGGATGGCGTTGGTAGCGGCGCCCTTGCGGACCTGATCGCCGCAGCACCACAGGCACAGGCCGTTGTCGTCCGTCAGGTCGGGACGGATACGGCCGACGAACACAATATCCTGATCGGAGGTGTCCAGCGGCATGGGGTACTGCTTGTTTTTCAGGTCGTCCACCAGCTTGCAGCCGGGAGCCTTGGCGATGACCTCCCGTGCCTGCTCCACGGTGACCGGCACATCAAAGTGGCAGCTGACGGAAATGGAGTGACTGCGCACCACGGGGACGCGGACGCAGGTGCAGCTGACCTTCAGTTCAGGCAGGTGCATGATCTTGCGGCCTTCGTTCTGCATCTTCATTTCTTCGCTGGTGTAGCCCTCGAACTGCTCGCCGCCGATCTGTGGGATCAGGTTGAAGGCGATCTGGTGGGAAAACACCTTCGGCTCGTAGGTCTTCCCCTCCCGCAGTGCCTCCACCTCATTCATCAGTTCAATGGGGCCGCCCGCGCCAGCGCCGGAGACGGCCTGATACGTGGAAGCGGTCATGGTGCGGATGGGAGCGATGGTGTTCAGGGCGTTCACCGCCGTGACGGTGATAATGGTGGAGCAGTTGGGGTTGGAGATGATGCCCTTGTGGTTCTTCACGTCCTCGGGGTTTACCTCCGGCACGATCAGCGGCACCTCAGGATTCAGGCGGAATGCGGAGGAATTGTCCACGAACACCGCGCCGGAGGCCACGATCGCAGGGGCAAACTTCTTGGCGATGTCATTTTCCGCCGCGCCCAGAACGATGTCCACGCCCTTGAATGCTGTGTCGGCGGCTTCCTGAATGGTCACGTCCTCACCGCGGAACTTCACGGTTTTGCCCGCGCTCCGGGCGGAGGCCAGCGGAACCAGCTTCCCGACGGGGAAATTGCGTTCCTGCAGAACCTTGATCATTTCCTGTCCCACAGCGCCGGTCGCGCCAAGGACGGCCACAGTATAGGTTTTCATATATTCATTCCTCCCACACTTTATTTTACAAAGCTGTTGTACAGAACCCGGATGGCTTCCTTGAAGTCCTTGTTGTCCACGCCGAAGATGATGTTCAATTCGTCAGGGCCCTGGTTGATCATGCGGATGTTGATGCCGCTTTCGCCCAGCGCCTTGAAGATCCGGCCGGAAATGCCGGGGCGGAAGGCCATCTTCCGGCCGACGGCGGCGACCACGGCAATGTGGTGGTGGACGTCCAGCGTATCCGGCTGGGCTTCCTTTTTGATCTCCGCCATGATGGTGTACAGCTCCTTCTCCACCGCGGCGGTGGGAAGCACGACGGACACGTTGTCAATGCCGTTGGGAACGTAGTCCACGGAAATGTTATGCCGTTCCAGCACCGACAGAACTCTGCGCAGGACGCCGACCTGATTGCTCATGCCCCGCTTGGTCAGGGAGATGATGGAAAAGTCCTTTTTGCCCGTAATGCCGGTGATGAACCGGTCGGGGTCAACGTCGCCGGAGAAGGACTCCTGGATCATGGTGCCGGGGGCCTCCGGGTCGTTGGTGTTGCGGATGTTGACGGGGATGTTCTTTTCCCGCACCGGGAAAATGGAATCCTCGTGAAGCACCTGCGCGCCGGAATAGCTCAGCTCCCGAAGCTCGTCGTAGGTGACTTCCGGGATAGCCTGAGGATCGTCCACGATCCGGGGGTCGGCCATGAGGATGCCGGATACGTCCGTCCAGTTCTCGTACACGTCCGCGTCCAGCGCCGCCGCCGCCAGCGCGCCGGTGATATCACTGCCGCCCCGGGAGAAGGTGTGGATGGCGCCGTCGGGCATGGCGCCGTAGAAGCCGGGGATCACCGCGCCGTAGCCAAGCAGCACCTGATTGCGCAGCGCCTTGTAGGACACCTCCCGGTTCACGGTGCCGTCCATGTTGAACATCACCCAGTCCGCCGCGTCCACGAACTGGAAGCCAAGGTAGGCCGCCATCAGTTTGGCGGAGAAATACTCGCCCCGGCTGACCAGCTCCTCCTGGGTCACTTCCTTCGCGTCGATGCGCTTTTTCAGAGCCTCCAGCTCCGGCTCCAATGCCAGGTCAAGCCCCAGCTCATCCCGGATGTCCAGATAGCGGGACGCGATCATGTCAAAAATGCTGCTGCAGTCCACGCCATACTGGACGTGGGCATAGCACAGATAGAGAAGGTCGGTCAGCTTATGGTCATTGCCGAACCGCTTGCCCGCGGCGGAAACCACCACGACCCGGCGCTCCGGGTCGGCCAGAAGGATATCCCGTACCTTGCGGTACTGGCCGGCATCCGCCATGGAGCTGCCGCCGAATTTGACTACTTTCATTTTCTGTTCCTCTCTGCCGATTTCGATTATTCACGGATTGCCGCGGCGAATGCGTTGGGATTCTCTTTCAGCCATGCGTGCATTGCGGCAACGGATACCGGCGCGGTCACCGCCGCGCTGCCCCAATGCTCCTTTGTCTCGCCGCTCCAGTTACCGCGAACGTACCATGTCAGCTTCTCGTCGTTCACAGCCGCCGCATGGTCGCCGTAGGGGGCGTAGAAGCCCTTCCCGGCAAGAACGTCCACCAGATCCTGCACCACATTGTATGCGGTGGGGTACCGGCCTGCGCCCTGACCGAAGAAGCTCATGCGCTGGGAAGTCTCGCCGACGAAGGTGATTAAATTGTAGTTCATTGGAACGGCGGCTTCCGGCTCGCCATCTTTGACCAGCGTGGGCTGGACGTAGGCGCTGATGACGCCGTTTTCCCGCTTGCCCGTGGCGATCAGCTTGCACACAAGGCCGTGGGCTTTGAAGTTCTCCACGTCTTCGGCCTTGATATTGCGAATGCCCGCCACGGGGACGGTTCCCTTATCCAGACTCACGCCGAAGGCAATGTTGGCGGACAGAATGGCCTTGTGCCATGTGTCGATGCCGTCCACGTCGGTGGAGGGGTCGGCTTCGGCGTAGCCCAGCGCCTGCGCCTGTTTCAGCACATAGTCGTAATTGAGGCCCTGACAGGTCATGTTGTCGAGAATATAGTTGCAGGTGCCGTTCATGATGCCGCCGACCTCCCGGATGCTCTGCACCCGGCGGGCGCGTTCCAGCTCGGAAAGCCAGCCGATGCCGCCGCCCACGGCTGCTGTGCAGCGGAAGCAGACGCCCTTTTCCTGCACCAGCGGCAGCAGCTCGTCATAGAAGGTGCATACCAGCGCCTTGTTGGCAGTTACCACATTTTTCCCCGCCTCAATGGCGGCGCGTACATAGTCGTAAGCAGGGTGCAGCCCGCCCATGGTTTCCACCACGGTGTCGATGCTGTCGTCCTCCACAATGTCCCGGATGTCCCGGACGGTCTTCGCGTCTGGAAGCTGCATATCCTCCCGGCGCAGAACCTTGACGACCTGCATATCGTCTCTGCCCCGGGTAAGCTCATACACGCCCCGGCCGACGACACCGAAGCCCAGCAATCCGATCTTCATCAAATCATCCCCCGTTTTGTCTGTATGTGCGGTGATTTTTGGTCAGTGTGTAAAAACGGATGTGTCCATCCCGAAAACACTTGCTTTTTGTCGGAAAACAGTATATCATATACCTGCTCAAATTTCAACCACGCCAAAAAGCCAAGGTTTTCCCGGTATTCCCAAACTTTTTGTGCAATTAGCAAAGAATCGATCACAGGAGGATATTATGCTCTATCATTCTACCCGGAGCGAAGCCCACTTTGTGGACAGCGCCGAGGCCGTGCTGGAGGGTCTTGCCCCCGACGGCGGCCTGTATATGCCCGAGAGCATTCCCGCGTTTGACTGGCAGGCTTGCCTGCGGGGCAGCTCTACGGAAATGTCCGCGAAAATTCTTGCCGCCCTGCTGCCGGATATTCCCGATATGGATACGCTGGTTCGCCGCGCCTATCAGGGGAAATTTGAAACCGAAGATCTGACCCCCACCGTTTCCGTAGGCGGTTATTCCGTGCTGGAGCTGTTCCGGGGGCCTACATCCGCTTTTAAGGACGTGGCGCTTTCCATGCTGCCCCAGCTGCTCACCGCCGCGAAGGCCGTCAAGGGAATGGAAAAGGATATCCTGATCCTCACCGCCACCTCCGGCGACACCGGCAAGGCCGCTCTGGAGGGCTTCCGGGACGTGCCCGGGGTACGCATCTGCGTATTTTATCCCGACGGCGGCGTCTCTCAGGTGCAGCGTGCCCAGATGGTGACGCAGGAGGGCGGCAACGTGGCCGTCTCGGCCGTCCGGGGCAACTTTGACGACGCCCAGACCGGCGTGAAGAATATTTTCGCCGCCTGTCAGGGGCGGGAGCTGCCCTACGCCCTGTCCAGCGCCAACTCCATCAACATCGGCCGTCTCGCGCCCCAGATCATGTACTACTTCCGCTCCTACCGCGACCTGCTGGACGCCGGGAAGATCAAGCTGGGCGACGAGGTCAACTACTCCGTCCCCACCGGCAACTTCGGCGATATTCTGGCGGGGTACCTGGCCAAGCGGCTGGGTCTGCCCGTGGGGAAGCTGATCTGCGCCTCCAACGCCAACAACGTCCTCACCGATTTCATCCGCACCGGCGTTTACGACAAGCGCCGTCCCCTGCTGAAGACCACCTCCCCCTCCATGGACATTCTGGTGTCCTCCAACTTGGAGCGGCTGCTGTACCTGCTGTCCGGAGACACCGCGCTGGTGTCCGGGCTGATGAACAGCTTGAACCGGGAGGGCGTTTACACCGTCCCCGGCGCGCTGCTGGCCACGATTCAGAGGGAATTCTGGGCAGCCTGCTGCGACGACGCCAAAGCGCAGGAGATCATGGGCCGGGTCTACCGGGATTGGGGCTATCTCTGCGACCCCCACACCGCTTCCGGCTGGGCTGCGGCGGAGGAATACGTCTCCCAGACCGGCGACAATCGCCCCATGGTGGTGCTGTCCACCGCGTCTCCCTACAAGTTCCCCGCGGCGGTTCTCGCTGCCGTGGGCGGCGATACCTCCGGCAGCGAGTTCGACCAGATGGCGCGGCTGTCCGCCATGACGGGTGTGCCCATCCCGAAAAATCTGGCTGGCCTGCAGGGCAAACCCGAACGCCACACCGGCGTCATCAACAAGGAAGACATGCTGGACTACGTCCTGCATCTGTAAGCCGACAGGAGAAGCTGCATGAAACGAGTTACCATCCGCGTTCCCGCCACCACCGCAAACCTCGGCCCCGGGTTTGACGCCTTCGGCTGTGCCCTGAGCCTGTACACTGACGTTACCTTTGAAGAAACCGACTCCGGTCTGGAGATCACCGGCTGCGACGAAGCCTATACAGGCCCTGACAATCTGGCCTACACCGCCTACTGCGCCGTGCTGGGCACCTTAAGCGAGGAAGTCCGGGGCGTGAAGATCCACATCGACGCCCACATTCCCATCTGCCGGGGACTCGGTTCCTCCGCCGCGCTGCTGGTGGCCGGCGCCATGGGCGCAAACGTCCTGCGGGGCAATAAGCTCTCCACCCAGGGTCTTCTCAACATCACAAACGCCATGGAAGGGCATCCGGACAATCTGGCGCCCGCTTTCCTCGGCGGCCTCACCGCGTCCATGGTGGACGGCGGTCTGCCGGTGAGCGTCAGCTTTCCCCTCCACGCCGGGTGGGAATTTCTGGTTCTCATTCCGGATTTCACCCTGTCCACCCCCCTCGCCCGTTCCGTTCTGCCGGAGCAGGTCAACCGCCGGGACGCCATTTACAACATCTCCCACGGCGCGCTGGTGCTCAAGGCGCTGGAGCTTGGGGACGAGAAGCTGCTGCGCACCGCCATGCAGGACAGGCTTCACCAGAACTACCGGAAAAAGCTGATTCCGGACTACGAAAAAATCGAGGCGCTGGTGCGCACCGTGGGCGCGGCCTTCTGCCTTTCCGGCGCAGGCCCCACCCTGCTGTGCATCACCCGCAACCCCGGGCTGGAAGAGAAGCTCGCCAAAAAGCTGGACAGCATCACGGAGCATCACTGGCAGATGCTGCCCCTGCACGTAGAATTTGAAGGTGCGCACGTCCTCAAGGCCGAATAAGACAAAAACTTCGTATGACTTACACATCATACGAAGTTTTTCTTTTTAAACACCCAGCAGGAGCTTCGCAAACAGGAAATACACCAGCAAGCTCAGGGCGTCCACGATGGTCGTGATAAAGGGGCTTGCCATCACCGCCGGGTCAAAGCCCAGACGCTTGGCAAACAGAGGCAGCGTGCAGCCGACGAACTTGGCAAGGATGACCGTCACACAAAGCGTCAGGCACACCACGCCGTTGACCAGCAGGCTGATGCTTTCGTTGCCCATCAGCAGCCGATCGACCAGCAGAATTTTCAGGAAGCAGGCAGCTGCCAGCGCCGCGCCGCAGAGCACTGCCGTGCGGGCTTCCTTCCACATCACCCGGAACAGGTCGGAAAAATGCAGCTCGTCCAGGCTCAGGGCGCGGATAACAGTCACGGAGGACTGAGAGCCGCAGTTACCGCCGGTATCCATCAGCATGGGGATAAAGGCGGTCAGCACCGGGAGCAAGCTCAGGGCATCCTCAAAAGAGGTAATGATCATCCCCGTAAAGGTAGCGGAGACCATCAAAAGCATCAGCCACGGGATCCGGTGCTTGAACAGGTCGAAGGGCGTACTCTTGAGGTAGGTCTTTTCCGAAGGGGTCATAGCGGCCATGATCTCCATGTCCTCAGTAGCCGCGTCCTGCATGACGTCCATGGCGTCGTCGAAGGTGACGATACCCACCATCCGGTTCTCCCCGTCCACCACGGGCAGGGCGATGAAGTTATACTTGGAAAGGGTCGCCGCCACTTCCTCCTGGTCGGTCTGGGTGGTGACCGAGATCAGGTTCGTTTCCATGATGTCTTCGATCTTGGTCTCGTCGTCTGCGGCCAGCAGAAGATCCTTCACCGTCACGAGACCGATGAGCGTCCTGTCCTTTTCCGTAACGTAGCAGGTGTAAATGGTCTCCTTATCCACGCCCTGACGTCGGATGCGGAGAATGGCCTCCTCCACGGTCATGTGGGGGCGCAGGGAGACGTATTCCGTGGTCATGATGGAACCGGCGGAATCTTCGGGGTAACGCAAAATCTGATTGATAGAGCTGCGCATTTCCGGGTCGGCGTGTTTCAGAATACGCTGCACCACGTTCGCGGGCATTTCCTCAACGATGTCTGCCGCGTCGTCCACGTACAGCTCGTCCAGAACTTCCTTCAGCTCGTTGTCGGAGAAGCCCCGGATGAGAAGCTCTTTGGCCTCCGGCTCCATTTCCACGAAGGTCTCCGCAGCCTGTTCCTTTGGAAGCAGGCGGAACATGAGGGGGATCTGCTTTTCGTCCAGCCCGTCAAAAAGTCCGGCGACATCCATCGGATTCATGGTCGTGAGGATATCCCGGAGAGTTGCATATTTTTTCTCCTCCAGCAGCTTCAGGAGGGCTTTTTCCACAATTTCAAAACGCTCTGCCATATCGTAATTCCTCCTATTCATTTATTTGTGAGATGAATAGGCAATTTACGCAGACAAAATAACTACAGACTCACCCGGACGGCAAGCCGCACTCTACTTCGTCCAGGTATATTGCCGTTGCCGCCAGCGTCCAAGAGAATCCCTCCTTTGAAGTCACAGTTTCTCTTATTTTACCCATCTTTGACGGAAATGTCAACCTTGACGGAAAGAAGTTGGGATAGTAAAATGAGAATATATTGGTTTTCATCATCCGTCGGCTGCTCCGGCGGAAAAACGGGAGGGACGCCCATGCTCCGAATTGCCGCCGAGGGGGACGTAAGCGCCATGCTTGCCATTTACCGGCCTTACGTTCTGACCTCTACCGCCACATTTGAATACGACCCACCCAGCGAAGAAGAATTCCTGCGCCGCTACCACGACATCACCGCCCAGTTTCCGTGGCTTCTCTGGGAGGAAGACGGGCAGATCCTCGGCTATGCCTATGCAAGTCTGCCCTTTACCCGGGCGGCATATGCCTGGTGCGCCGAACCGACCATCTATCTCAAATCTCAGGCACGGGGCAAAGGCATCGGAAAAGCGCTGTACGACGCGCTGGAAGCGATCCTCGACGCCCAGGGGTATTACCTTCTTTACTCCCTCGTCTGCGGGGAAAACGAAAACTCCATGCGCTTCCACGAGAAACGCGGCTACCGCACCGTCGCTCATTTCCCGGCCTGCGGCTTCAAGTTTGGCAGGTGGCTTGACCTCAACTGGATGGAAAAGCGACTGAAGGGCGTCGATACCCCCGGCGGCGCTCCCGTCCCATGGCAGGCCGTTATGCAAAACGCAGAATTCATTCACCAATATTTAGATAATTTTTCCCTTTCCTAATCAGGGAAAATATGATATTTTATCAGAGTGGATAGATGTCCCCAAACATCTGCACAAAACCGAGAGAGGCACTAACGAATCTCCGGGTCAACGGGAGATTCTCAAAAAATCTACATAAGGAGCTGTGACCATGTATTTTCAGAAAAAGCGCGTAATTGCGATGCTGCTTGCCGGCGGCCAGGGCAGCCGGCTCAAGGTCCTGACGGAGAAAACCGCCAAGCCTGCCGTTCCCTTCGGCGGCAAATACCGTATCATCGATTTTCCTTTGAGCAACTGTGTCAACTCCGGCATCGACACTGTGGGTATTCTGACCCAGTATCAGCCTCTGGAGCTGAATGAGTATATCGGAAACGGACAGCCTTGGAACCTGAACAAGACCCATTCCTGCGCGCAGGTTCTGCCCCCCTATGAGCGTCACGACAAGAAATCCGGCTGGTACAAGGGTACCGCCAACGCCATTTATCAGAACATCGACTTCGTGGACCGCTTCAACCCCGACTACGTGGTCATTCTCTCCGGCGACCACATCTATAAGATGGACTACGCCGATATGGTGGCCTACCACGAAAAGCATAAGGCTTCCTGCACCATCGCCGTGCGAAATGTCCCTCTGGCGGAGGCTTCCCGCTTCGGTATCCTGAATACCAACCCCGACAACACCATTTACGAGTTCGAGGAAAAGCCCGCCAAGCCCAAGTCCACCAACGCTTCCATGGGCATTTACTGCTTCAACTGGCAGGTACTGCGGGACGCCCTGATCGCTGACGAGGAAAACCCCAGCTCCGCCAACGATTTCGGCAAGAACATCATTCCAAGCCTGCTGGCCGACGGTCACAAGATGATGGCCTACCCCTTCGACGGCTACTGGAAAGACGTGGGAACCATCGATTCTCTGTGGGAAGCCAACATGGATCTGCTGGGCAAGGAACCTGCCTTCCAGCTCCGGGGCGACAAGCGCTCCACCATCTACGCCCGCAACTCCGCCATGCCGTCCTCCTACATTGACGAGCAGGCCGAGATCGTCAACGCCTTCGTGGCCGAAGGCTCCGAGGTTTACGGCACCGTCCACCACAGCATCATCTCCATCGGCTGCACCATCGGCGAGGGCGCGCTGGTAGAGGACAGCGTCGTCATGCCCGGCGTGGTCATCGAGTCCGGCGCCATCGTCCGCCACGCCATTCTGGGCGAGGACTCCAAGGTCTGCAAGAACGCCATCGTGGGCGGCGCTTACGCCGACGGGGAAAAGAAGAAGATCAGCGTCACGTCCAAGGGCGCTGTCGTCGAAGCCAACACCGTGCTGAAGCCCGGTGACATGCTGTAACAGGAGGAAAAATGCAATGAACGTAACCGGTATTGTATTTACCAACGACGCAAGCCTTGGTGAGCTGACCACCAAGCGCACCATGGCCTCCCTGCCCTTCGGCGGCCGCTACCGTCAGGTAGACTGGGCGCTGTCCAATCTGGCCTGCGCCGGTGTCCGTCATATCGGCATCATCTCCCGCCACAACTACCAGTCCCTGATGAACCACATCGGCGACGGTGAGGAGTGGGGCCTGGAGCTGGAGGAGGGCGGTCTGGAATTTCTGACTCCCTACGCCCAGTCCGAGATTCACCGCTACCGGGGCAAGCTGGAGTCTCTGGCCAGCGCCATGGACTTCCTCGCCTACGGCTCTGATGACGAGCTGGTCATCATGACCGACTCCGCCATTCTCTCCAACATCGACCTGACCAAGGTCATCGCCGCCCATGTCAAGAGCGGCCGGAACATCACCGTGGTCACCAAGGCCGGCATCTGCAACGGGGAAAAGATGATCGATCTGGCCATGAAGCTGGACGGGAAAGGCAACGTGACCGATATGCTGGTGGACTTTGCCGCCCCCGCCGATTATGTCGCTTCCATGGACATCTTCGTGGTGGATAAGAAGTGGCTCATCCAGCAGACCAAGGAAATGATTGCCCGGGACAAGTTCCACATGGATCGCGACCTGGTTCTGGGCGGCTGGCAGCGGGGAAAGGTCTCCGTCAATGTCTACCAGTTCGACGGTGCCGCCCTGTACAACGAGTCCGTGGAGGAATATTTCAAAAACTCCATGGCGCTCATCGACCGGGACATCCGCCACGACATGTTCGGCGGCAATCATCCCATCTACACCAAGGTTCGTGACCGTGTCCCCACCTACTACGGAGAGGAGTGCCAGATCGCCAACTGTCTGGCGGCCGACGGCTGTATGCTGGAGGGCAACGTCAAGGAAAGCATTCTGTTCCGGCAGGTCACCATCGCCCCGGGCGCGGACGTGGAAAACTGCGTCATCATGAACGACTCCGTGGTGGGCGAGGGCGCAGAACTGAAATACGTCATTCTGGACAAGGACGTCACCGTCACCCCGGGGGCAAAGCTCATTGGGACAAAGAAGAGTCCTGTCATCGTCAAGAGGGGGGAAACCGTATGAAAATTGCCATCTGCGCCTCTGAGGGCGCACCCTATGCCAAGTCCGGCGGACTGGGCGACGTGATGGAGGCTCTGCCCTCCGCGCTGGCCCGCATTGCGGGCAACGAGGTCGTTCTGTTTCTGCCCTACTACCACAAAATCAAAACCAACACCGCCTATATGGTGGAGCGGGTGGCCGAGATCCGGGTGCAGCTGGGCTGGCGGCAGCAATACTGCGGCATCATGAAGCTGACCAACCGAAATGACGGCGTGCAGGTCTATTTCCTGGACAATGATTATTACTTCGGTGCCCGCACCGGCGCGATTTACGGGGACATGGACGACGGCGAGCGCTTCGCCTTCTTCTCCCGGGGCTGTCTGGACGCCATGATCGCCCTGAACTTCATCCCCGAAATCATCCAGTGCAACGACTGGCAGACCGCCTGCATTCCCATTTATCTCAAGGCCATGTACCACGGCGCCTTCTATAAGACCCGCTGCATGTACACCATCCACAACATCGAATATCAGGGCTGGGCAAACGCCGGGTTCTTTGACGATGTGCTGGGGCTTCCCTGGGAGTACCGTTCCACCCTGGACATGAGCAACTCCGTCAACGTGATGAAGGGTGCCATTGAGACCGCCGACCTTGTGACCACCGTGTCCGAGACCTATGCCCGGGAGCTGATGTATCCCTACTATGCCCACGGTCTGGACAGCGTCCTTGCGGGCAACGCGTGGAAGCTCACCGGCATCACCAACGGCATCGACGTGAACACCTTCAACCCGGAGACCGATCCCGCGCTCCCCGCCCACTACAATTCCGAGACCTTTGTAGAGGGCAAGGCCGCCGTGAAGGCCGCCCTGCAAAAAGAAGTGGGTCTGCCCGTCAAGCCTGACGTGCCGCTGATGGTCATGGTCACCCGGCTGGCCGGTCACAAGGGTCTTGACCTGCTGTGCTACATTGCCCGGCGGCTCATATGGGAGGAAGACGCCCAGCTGCTGATCCTTGGCACCGGCGAAGCTCAGTACGAGAGCTTCTTCAGAGACCTGTCGAATCAGTTCCCCGATCAGGTTTCCGCCCAGATCACCTTCAATCTGGGGCTTGCCGCCCGGATCTACGCTGGCGGCGACATTTACCTGATGCCCTCCAAGTCCGAGCCATGCGGCCTGAGTCAGATGAACGCCATGCGCTACGGCACCGTACCCGTGGTTCACGCCACCGGCGGCCTGAAGGACACCGTTCCTCCCGCCGACGAGAACGGCGAGGGTGGTCTTGGCTTCACCTTCCAGAGCTACAACGCCGACGACTTCTTCGCTTCGCTGAAGCGCTGCCTCGGCCTGTACAATCACAACCGGGAAGCCTTCCGCGCCCTGCAGAAGCGGGACATGGAAAAAGATTTCAGCTGGGACGTCCCCGCCGGACGGTACATGGAGCAGTTCCGGAATATGCTGAGCTGGTAAGCGTATCGCCGCAGTTCGGGCAATTGTCGGATTGCGTGCGGAAATGCGGCTGAAAGCATGGTGATGATAAATGGAAGTTCCTCTCAGAAAGCGGAACGTGTATAGGATTGCTTCCAGTGCGGAATACATTGCGGCACTTGGCTATGGTATCACCATCTGGAAGAGAAGCACTTTCGAGCTTGTTCATCAGTTCACCGGAATACGCCATATCCACGGAGGATTTTTCCTGAATGGCGACGTGCTGGTGGTATTCACCGGAGAACAGCGGCTGTATTTTTTCCAGATTTCCGAAAAACGACTCCTATGGGAATGTCCCCGCCCCCGGCAGCTTGCGCCGATGGGAGATATGCAATGCTGTCAAATACCCGGTACAGACCAGATTGCCTGTATCGCAGCAGGCAAGCAGAGCCTCGAAGAACATTTTCTCCTATTAGTCAATTATAAAAAGCAGACATCCTCTCTCCATGTGATCCCCGATTGCCGCCGGGTCATATTATCTCTCGTTTGGGAAAAATCCCTTGGTTTAGCGCTTCTGTCCTATGAGGCGAACGTAAGCGGGGGGCTGGCGTGCAATATCATTCAGGCAGAAGATTCCGAAACGTTTTCTACCCTGTATGAATGGGAATGCGGTCAGTCAATGAACGCCTTTTCCGGTAAGCATCTGTTCCTGAATGATTACCGTGGCCAGACAGCGCAGGTATGGATGCGCGAACTGGTGCTTTCGGAGGAGCGTCAACATTTGGAATGGGGCAATGCCGTGCCTTTGCCGATTCCCTTTTTCAAAACGCCGGGACCAGTCGGACCCGGGGGTCACCTGCCTTACATTTCCTATGTGGATGAAAGTTCCGGCCTACTGACTGCGTGTACGTTAAGCTGGATCGGTGTCTGCGACTTTCGCAGCCGCAGAACAGTAGCAGAATTCGGCGGCGATGGCATCTACTGTGGTATCATCCTCGACGGTAACCTCCTTATCGGAACTTCAAAAGGCATTGCCGTAGAACGTTTACATTGAAAATGCACCGTATGGCCGCGGCCATACGGTGCATTTTTCGTGTTTTCTCCAAACAGCGTTTTATTCCTGCCGCCATGTCATTTCATAATCCTTTTCGCCGGTTGCTTCATCCATTCCTTCCCGCAGAATTTTGAAGCCCTCCCTCTGGTAAAAACGAATCGCCCGTGTGTTCTTTTGGTACACATTCAATCGCAGTTCCGTCTTTTTTGTTTTTACAAAGTCCAGCAGGCGCTTCCCTATGCCCCGCGACTGCATTTCACCGGAAACAAAAATGCCTTCGATATATTCCCCGTTCAGCCCTATAAAGCCCCATATTTCCCGGCCATTTTCGTAAACATAGACTTCCGCCCGGGGCAGCATTTCTTTTACCGGGTCAAAATTGCTTTTCCAATACTGTGGGGAAATAAAGCAGTGCGCCCTCAGATTGGCGTCCAGCCATATACCGGCTACCCTGTCCATATCTGCATTTTGCAATTTTCTTATCATCATTCATTCTCCTATCTTCCCGTCCAGTACAGTATACCAGAAAAACCGGGAAAGTCCATCCTTCATCCAAAAAGGCATGGGTTTCTCAAGCGCTTTCCCAAAATATCTTTCTCCCACGCTTCCCTTTTCCGGAAAAATGGTTTATAATGGACAAAACGAGTTTATCATGAGGAGACCGCCATGAGAATCCTTTACGACAGCAAGCAGCCCCAGTTCAAGACCCCCTTCGGAACCCTGACGCCGGGGCAGGTCTGCACCCTGCATATCCATATTCCCACCTCCGTCCTGACGACGAAGGTCACCTGCGTCTTTAATCATGAGGACGGCTCATGGGCGCAGAACGCCGTTCTGGCATTTCAGATGAAAAAGGGCGCGTATGACGTTTTTGAGGGGCAGTTTTCCATCCCCTGCCCCAGCCTGTTTTTCTACTATTTCCTCATCGATACACAGGGCGGCAGCTTCCGCCTGTTCAAGCAGGGGGACGACACCAACATGGAAGCCGGGGATCTCTGGCAGCTGAGCTGCATCCCCGCCGACTTCACCACCCCGGACTGGGCGAAGGGCGCAACCATCTATCAGGTTTTCCCCGACCGTTTTTACGCCAGCGGAAGGGCCGATGTGACCGGGAAGCTGAAGCCCTACACCATCCACAAAAACTGGTACGACGAAGTGGACTGGAAGCCCACCCCCGATGGGCAGGTGCTGAACAACGACTTTTTCGGCGGCAATTTCCGGGGCATCACTGAGAAAATGGACTATATTGCCGATCTCGGCGTTACCATTCTCTACCTGAACCCCATTTCCAAGAGCTTTTCCAGCCACCGCTACGACACCGGCGACTACAAGACCCCCGACCCCCTTCTCGGCACCGAGGCGGATTTTGCCGCCCTCTGTGACGCGGCCCACGCCCGGGGCATCCGGGTCATTCTGGACGGCGTGTATTCCCACACCGGCTCCAACAGCCTGTATTTCAACCGGGAGGGCGCATTCCCATCCGTGGGCGCGTACAATTCCAAGGAATCCCCCTACTACAGCTGGTACACCTTCTACAACTGGCCAAACGTCTATCATTCCTGGTGGGACTTTGGCACTCTGCCCACGGTGAACAAAATGGACCCCGCTTTCGTCCGCTACATCATCACGGACGAGGACAGCGTGGTCGCCCATTGGCTGCGGCTGGGGGCGGATGGCTACCGGCTGGATGTGGCGGACGAGCTGCCTGACGAATTCATCAAGCTTCTCCGCGGCCGCATCAAGGAACTGAATCCCGACGCCCTGCTTCTGGGCGAGGTGTGGGAGGACGCGTCCAACAAATGCGCCTACGGCAAGCGCCGCACCTACTTTACCGGCGGCGAGCTGGACAGCGTGATGAATTATCCCTTCCGCACGGCCATTGTGAACTTCGTCAGGAATCTGGACGGCGGCCGGGGCTTTAAGGAAACCGTGATGTCCATTATGGAAAACTACCCGCCCCAAGTGGCGGCCTGCAACATGAATCTGCTGGGCACCCACGACACCCCCCGCATTCTCACCGCGCTGGTGGACGATTTTGACGGTTCCCGGGAAGAAAAGGCCAAGCGCCATCTGTCCCGGAACCTACTGCCGGTGGCCGTGGAACGGCTGCAGATGGCCTCCTTCCTGCAATACACCCTGCCGGGCAGCCCCAGCCTGTACTACGCCGACGAAGCCGGGATGGAGGGCTACCGCGACCCCTTCAACCGCCGCACCTACCCATGGGGGCGGGAGGACCCGGAGCTTCTGGCCCATTTCCGCCGTCTGGGGCAGCTGCGGAAAACCTGTGACGCGCTGCGTCTGGGGGACATTCAGTTCTTTCAGGCGGAAGATCGCCGACTCGGCTTCACCCGGCGCTATGGCGGCAGCGTGCTGAAAATCTACTGCAACCGCTGCGGCGACCCCTGGGACATCCCCGCGGGGAAAATTCTCATGGGTCACAACCTGCAAACCGTAGCCCCGGACTGGCTGACGCTGGCGCCCAAGGGCTTCTGCATCGTGGAGGGATAACGTGGAGACAGAGAAATTTGTATCCGGCTACTGCCGTCAGCTGGACGGCAGCCGCATGGTGGAAGTCGTTCTGGAGGACGGCGCAGTCACCGAGACGGACTGCTGCTACGGCAGCTGCGTCTACCAGAGCAGCTGCACCATCGCTAAGGAAATCGACCAGTTTCAAGAGCAGTGAAAACATAAAATGGCAGGTCTCTCGCCGGAGACCTGCCATCATTTTTTGATATTTTATTCTGTCGCTGCACTGGCCTTCGTCGGTTTGAAGGAATACCCCTGCTTCTTCATGCAGTGGAAATAAGCGGGGAACAGAAACAGATCAGCCATCACCCATGCCGCGGGGCTGGCGAAGCACGCCGCCGTATACCCCAGCACCGGCACCAGACAAAGCCCGAAGGCACCTCTGGCGACCATCTCGAACACTCCCGCGAACACCGCAAACTCCGAGTAGCCCAACCCCTGAATGGTGAAGCGGAGCAGATTGACGAACAGCAGCGGAATGGCAAACGCCGCATTGATCAGCAGGAACTGCTGTCCCATCGGCACCACCATGTCGACGCTCGCCCCGTCCGCCGTATCCAGGAACAGTGTGGTCATGGCACTGCCGCCAAACCAGGTGATCACAAAAATCGCAGCGGAGATGATAATGCCCAGTACCGTGCAGTCCTTGACCCCCTGGTGAATCCGATCCAGCTTTCCCGCGCCCAGATTCTGTCCGGCGAAGGTAGCGGCGGTGGTTCCCATGGCGTCAAAGGGACAGACGAGGAGCATACTCACCCGGCTGCCCGCCGCGATGGCCGCCATGGCGGTCGCGCCCAGACCGTTGACCGCGGTTTGCAGCAGAATGCTGCCGATGGCGGTGATGGAATACTGCAAGCCCATGGGCAAGCCCATATTCAGCAGCTTCCGGACATAGATTTTCCGCAGCCGCAGATCGTCCCGTTTCAGGTGAAGAATTGGGAATTTCTTCACGATGAAATACAGGCACAGCACACCGGAAATCAGCTGGCTCAGCAGCGTCGCCCAGCCCGCCCCCGCGACGCCCATATTCAGCGTCAGAATAAACACGATGTCCAGCGCCACGTTCAGCAGGCTGCACATAATCAGGAACACCAGCGGCGTTTTGGAATCTCCCAGCGACCGGAGAATGCCCGACAAAAGATTGTACAGCATGGTCGCGGGAATGCCCAGAAAAATCACGAAAATATAGTCGTAGGCAAAGGAAAACGTATCCGCCGGGGTGTCCATCCAAAGGAGGATCTGGCGGCACAGCAACGTCGTGACCAGCGTCACCGCTGCGGCGATGACGCAGCCGAGCCAGATCATATTGCCGACGAACCGGCGCAGCCCGTCAAAATCCCGCTGTCCGAATTTCTGCGCCACGGGAATGGCAAACCCGGCGCACACGCCGTTGCACAGTCCCAGCACCAGAAACGTAATAGAACCGGTAGAGCCAACCCCCGCCAGCGCGTCCACACCCAGAAATTTCCCCACCACAATGGTATCCACCATACTGTAAACCTGCTGAAACAACAGTCCGAAAACCAGCGGCAGCATAAAGGAAAGTATCAGCTTCATCGGCGACCCGGTGGTCAGGTCCTTCGTATGCATATCTGCCAAGTATGTCACCTCATTTTCTGCTTTTTGCACAGTATTCTATATCGATTTTTGTGCAAAGTCAATATGAATTTTCCATGGGAATTTTCTGAAAAATCGACGTTTTCTCCGGCAGGATTTTGTTGGAAGTTCCGATTTCCCAAATCACGAAAACCGCCCCGGCTACACGATGGGAAGCCGGGGCGGATGCAGTATGAAATGATTTTCCGTTACCGGTGATCGCCCAGGAAAAATACTGCCATGGTGCCGGGGCCGGAGTGGGAGCCGATGACAGCGCCGGTGTAGTTGATCAGCACTTCCTTGACGCCGTACTTCGTCTTCAGAATGTTCTCCACATATTTTGCATCCTCGATGCAGTCGCCGTGGCAGATGAATACCGTGCTGTTGTCGTAATTGCCGCCCAGCTCGCCCAGCTTATTGGCAATGGCCTCCAGAGATGCCTTGCGGCCGCGCACCTTGAACATGTTGATCAGATGTCCCTCATTGTCCACGTGAAGCACGGGCTTGACCTTCAGCATGGTGCCCACAAGGGCGGTGGCAGCGCTGATACGACCGCCGCGTTTCAGATACATCAGGTCGTCCACGGTGAACCAGTGGCACAGATGGAGCTTCGTGTCCTCCACCCATTTGTGCAGCTCGTCCAGCGTCATGCCCTCATCCCGCTTTTTGCAAGCGTACCACACCAGCAGTCCCTCACCACGGGACGCGCAGAGGGTGTCAACTACATATATCGTCCGCTCCGGATACTTTTCCCGCAGCTCCTCCGCCGCGATGACGGCAGACTGGTAGGTAGTGGACAGGCCGGAAGAAAAGGCCATCACCAATACATCCCTTCCCTCTGCCAGATGAGGCTCCATGGCGTTCAGCCAGCGGTCCGGGTTGACTGCGGCGGTCTGAGCACTCTCTCCGGCGCGCAGAGCCGCGTAAACTTCCTTAATGCTGTCGTCGCTTTTATCCTCGCGCACCTGCCCCCGGAATTCCATGCTCAGAGGAACGACGGTCAGATTCAGCTGCTCATACGTTTCCGGCCGCAGGTCGCAGCAGGAATCGGTCACAATATTGTAGTTAGGCATGAGGTTCACACTCCTGAAAATAATAGGGGAAACGGTATCATCCGAATCTTGCTATGATTGTATCATATTTTTCCGGTCAAAAGCCACGCCCCCCGGGAAGAAAACGGCCGTATCTTTCCTCCCCGCAGTAGAATGTCCCACTCTACCGGCAGTAGAAACGGGCCAGAGGGCACTTTTGAGCGGGAAATGGGGGCTGTATTCCGCAAAACCGGTCTGTTTTATTATATTCGCAAGCGTGTCCGTCCATTCGGAAAAGCGGGTTCCATCCCGCCGCGGGTGCCGCTGTCCGCACAGCCCAGCCGTGCCTCAGGCAGTGGCCCAGACCGCATCTATAGAGCTTGCGGCAGACCTCCGCAGAGGTCTGCCGCGCAATTGTTGGGGGGTTACACCTGAACAACAGGCTTCGGCTCGCCGAGGTTCTCCACGTTGGAGTCCCTGATCAGCTTCTTGGGGCAGACCGTGGCGCACAGGCCGCAGTTGTCACACTTGGAGTAATCGATGCGGGCAAGATTCTTTTCCACGGTAATGGCGTCCTTGGGGCAGACCTTCTTGCACAGGCCGCAGCCGATGCAGCCCACGGTACAGCCGCGGGTGGTGACAGCGCCCTTGGCAAGAGACGCGCAGGCGATGACCACGTTCCGGTCAGGCTCCACGGGGACGATCAGATGACGGGGGCATACGTTGGCACAGGCCATGCAGCCGACGCACAGGTCTTCGTCCACATGGGCAACGCCGTTGACGACCTTCATCGCGCCGTATTTACACGCCTTGACGCAGGTACCGTAGCCCAGACAGCCGAACTTGCAGGATACGGGGCCGTTTCCGCCGATTTTGGAGGCGGCCAGGCAATCCTTGAGACCCTCGTAGTTGCCCTTGATCTTCGCGCCCTTGGTCAGGTTGCCGTCCGCGTCGTAGATCTTCTCGCCGGAGCAGCGCACCAGCGCGACCTTACGGGTGACGGCTTCCGCCTTGACGCCCATGATGGCCGCCATGGCCTGCGCAGCTTCGTTGCCGCCGGAGGCGCACTTTCCGATGGGCGCTTCGCCCTTGAGAACGGCTTCGGCGTAAGCACCGCAGCCGGCATAGCCGCAGCCGCCGCAGTTGGCGCCGGGGAGGCATTCGTTCAGCTGATCCAGCCGGGGGTCGGATTCCACATAGAAAATCTTGGACGCGGCAGCCAGCACCAGACCGAACACCAGTCCCAGACCGCCGAGAATCGCAATCGCAATCACAATTTGCATATCTTCGCCCTCCTTAGAAAACCTTCAGGCCGGAGAAGCCCATGAAGGCAAGCGCCAGCAGTCCGGCGGAAATCAGCGCGATGGGGAAGCCCTTGAAGCACGCGGGACAGTCGGCACGGTTCACCCGCTCCCGGACGGAAGCGAACAGCACGATGGCCACGGTAAAGCCCAGTCCGCCGGCAGCGCCGTTGACCACGCTCAGCAGGAAGTTGTAGCCCTTCTGCACGTTGACCAGCACCACGCCCAGAACGGCGCAGTTGGTGGTGATCAGGGGCAGGTACACGCCCAGCGCCTTGTACAGCGCGGGGACGCTCTTCTTCAGGAACATCTCCACCACCTGCACGATGGCGGCAATGACCAGAATGAAGGCGACGGTCTGCATGTAGTCCAGTCCCAGCTTCACCAGCAGCACGTTGACCGCGTAGCAGGCAGCAGAGGCGATCGCCATAACGAAGGTAACGGCCATGCCCATGCCCAGCGCGGTGTCAATTTTCTTTGAGACGCCCATGAAGGGGCAGATGCCGTAGAACTTGACCAGAATGAAGTTCTCACTGAGAATGGCGCTGAGAATAATACCGAGAATCGCTTGCATTATTTCGCCGCCTCCTTCTTCTTATTCTTCATTTCCAGATGCTTTACAAGCCACTGGGACGCGGCAATGACACAGCCCAGCACGAGGAAGCCGCCCACAGGCATGACCATCTGCATGGCGGGATACGGAGCGGGGATGATGCGGATGCCCTCGCCGCCATTGAGGATGCCGCCGCCGAAGGTGCCGCTGCCCAGCAGTTCCCGGATGACGCAGACGGTAATCAGCGCCAGCGTGTAGCCGATGCCCTGACACAGGCCGTCCACAGCGGACGCCAGAACGCCATTCTTGGAGGCAAACGCCTCCGCCCGGCCAAGGACGATACAGTTCACGACGATCAGCGGGATAAACACGCCCAGACTCTGGGACAGTGCAGGCAGAAACGCCTGGATGGACAGATCGACCACGGTGACGAAGCCCGCGATGATGGTGATGTAGGCCGCAATGCGGATCTGGTTGGGAATGACCTTCCGCAGAGCGGAGATCAGAATGTTGGAGCAGATGAGAATGACGGTGACGGCCAGACCCATGCCGATGCCGTTGAACAGGCTGGTGGTGATGGCCAGCGTGGAGCACATACCCAGCAGCTGCACCAGAACCGGGTTCTTGGTCAGCAGGCCTTCCTTAAATTGCTTTTTGAAATCCATGACGCAGCCTCCTTAACCCAGATTGGCGGCGCAGGCCAGCGCGGCGGAGACGCCGGTGCAGACTGCGCGGGACGTGATGGTGGCGCCGGTGAGGGCATCCACTTCACCGCCGTCCTTGGTGACGGACACGGTGCCGCTCATGCCGATGAACTGGTCGCGGAAGGCTCTGCCCGCGTCCGTGTCGGCGGCGGCGGTAGCGCCGAGGCCGGCAGTCTCCGTGTGGGAAATGATGGAAATGCCGGTCACCTTGCCGTCATTGTCCACGCCGACCATCATGGTGACGGCGCCGTTGAAGCCGGCAGGCGTCACCTGAACGGCGCAGCCATTATCGCCCTTGTAGGCGGCAGTGACCAGGCCGGTGTCGTCGGTGAAGGTCACTTCCTGACCGCCGCCGGGAAGCACAGCTTCAATGGCGTTCTGGGTCTTCTGCTCGTTCTGCGCCGCGATGCGGGGCGCAGTAACGGTGTTGACCGCGGCGAGGATCACGGCCACGACGGCGGTGATGGCCAGCAGGGTCAGCGCAATGCGGAGCACATATTTCACAGTGGATTCGGTTTTCATTTCTTTGCCGCCTCCTTCTTTGGTGCGCCGAACTTCACGGGACGGCCGATCTTATCCAGCAGCACCGCGCAGGCGTTCATGCACAGGATGGCATAGGTCACGCCCTCGCTGTAGCCGCCGAAGTAGCGGATCAGAATGGTGATGACGCCGCAGCCGATGCCGTAGACGATCTGTCCCAGCTTGGTCAGCGGGGAGGTCACGTAGTCGGTGGCCATGAAGATAGCGCCCAGCATCAGGCCGCCGCCGAACACCTGGGCGGCCATCCAGGCAATGCGGTCATTGCCCTGTGGGAACAGGAACGCCAGAATCGCCACGGTGCCAATGTAAGCCAAAGGAATCCGGGCGGTGATGACCTTGCGGTACAATAGGTAAATAAAGCCGATGATCAGCAGCAGCGCGGAGGTCTCGCCGATGCAGCCGCCGATGTTGCCCAGGAACATGTCCAGGATGGATTCCTCCGGCAGCGCGCCCTGGTGCATGGCGGACATGGGCGTCGCCGCCGTGACGGCGTCGGCGGTGGACAGCAGCCCCGCGGCGTTGCTGAAGCCGACCTTGACCCAGTTGCTCATGAGAACCGGCCAGCTGAACAGGAAGGCACGTCCGGCAAGGGCGGGGTTGACGATGTTCTTGCCCAGGCCGCCGAAGAGCATCTTCACCAAGACGATTGCAAAGAAGTCGCCCAGAATGATCGTCCAGTAAGGAATGGTCACGGGGCAGACGAAGGCCAGCAGCACGCCGGTGACGACGGCGGACAGGTCATAGGTCTTGCAGTGCAGCTTCCGAATTTTGCAGAAGCCCCACTCAAAAAACACGCAGGCAGCGGCGCTGACCAGGGTCACCAGCAGCGACCGGAAGCCGAAGAAGTAAATGGAACCCAGCATTGCGGGGATCAGGGCGATCAGCACGTCCCGCATGATGGTCTGGGTGGTGACGGGGGAATGGGCGTGGGGCGAGCTGGAAATCGTCAGCTCATAAAAGTATTTCATCTGTGCCATTTGATCTCCACCTCCTTAAGCCTTGGCCTTTTCCCGGGCGGCAGCGTTGCGGATCATCTGCTTGCCGGCACGGAAGCCCAGCACCAGAGGCACGCTGGCGGGGCAGGTGTAGGCGCAGCAGCCGCATTCGATGCAGTCCAGCAGGTTCACGGACTTCATTCCGTCCACATCGCCGTCCTGGGTAGCCTGATACATGAGAACGGGCATCAGATGCATGGGGCAGACCTCGATGCACTTGCCGCAGCGCAGGCAGTGGGGCTCCTCCACGAAGAAGTTGTTCTTCTTGCCCAGCACGGTAACGGCGTTGACGCCCTTGATGGTGGGGACGTTCAGGTCGTACTGCGCAACGCCCATCATGGGGCCGCCGGAGAGGACCTTGTAGGGGTTCTCGGAGTGGCCGCAGGCGTCAATCAGGTCGTTGAAGCTGGTGCCGATGGGAACCAGCAGGTTCTTCGGCTCCATAAGGATGTCGCCGGACACGGTGACGATTCTCTTGATGAGTGGCATTCCGTCGTACACCGCATCGTGGATGGCACGGGTGGTAGCGGCGTTGAATACCGCGCAGCCCACCGCAGCGGGCAGACCGCCGGAGGGAACTTCCCGGCCGGTGACGGCGTAGATCAGCTGTTTTTCAGCGCCCTGAGGGTACTTGGCGGGCAGCACATCCAGTACGATACCGTCCAGCTGGTGCTCCTTCAGCGACTGAATGGCTTCCGGCTTGTTGTCCTCGATGGCAATGTGTCCCTGCGTCAGGCCGAAGATCTTCATGATGATCTTCAGGCCCTTCATCAGCTCCGCCGGATGCTCCCGGCACAGCCGGTCGTCAGCCGTTATGTAAGGCTCGCACTCGCCCGCGTTGATGATGACGGTATCCACCTTGCCGATGCCGCCGGAGAGCTTGACGTGGGTGGGGAAAGTCGCACCGCCCATGCCGACAATGCCGCCCTCCCGGATAATGCCGATCAGCTCTTCCGGGCTGAGTGCGTCCACCTCTTCCTGCGTGCGGGGCTTGATGTCCTCACACAGGGTATCCAGATGGTCATTCTCGATCACCACACTCATCACGGTGGTACCGCTGGTGTGGGCGCGCATTTCCACAGCCTTGACCGTACCGGAGACGGAAGCGTGGACAGGCACGCACAGTCCCTGATTATCGCCGATCTTCTGACCCACGGTCACCGGGTCGCCCTTCTTCACGAGGGGGTTGCAGGGGGCGCCGATATGCTGGGACATGGGGATCACAACGATATCCGGTTCGGGGAAAACCTGAGTCTCCTTGTCGCAGGCATACCACTTATTTTCTTTGGGATGGACCCCGCCGAAAAAAGAAAACGCCATATTTACTTCACCTCTTTCAAATTTCGCGGCACACACCGCACTGTACGCCCCCTATTTTACTTCATCCGGAGCCATTTGTCCACAGCGAATTTGTCATTTTAAACAAAAAAATTGTATAAAGCTCCAATTGTATCGATATAAATGAACGAAATGCATACTTTTCCCCACTATTGGGAAAATGTCTCCGCCCGAGCGGAGGGTCTCAGAAAGCAGCAGAAACGGCCGTTTCCGCCACATTCCCGAGCCGCAGAATGTTTGTAAAAGAAGCGCAGAAAGCCCCATGAATCGAGGCTTTCTGCGCTCAGTTTATTCTTTCAGCAAATAATCCGCGTACTTTTCCGCCATGGCGCGCCAGTTTTCCGGCGACTGCCCCATGTCCGCACCGCAGGATTCCCGGTACAGTGCCCAGACGAACCAGTAATAGGCAATGATGGCAGTATAGGCCATGTAGTGGAAGCGGCCGGACGCGTCGTATCCGCTTCCCAGATACTCTTTGATGAACCGTTCCGCGTCCGGGAAGTCGTACATGGCGTCTACAATGTAATAGCCAACGTCAATTCCGGGGTCGGAAAAGCCTGCGTACTCCCAGTCGATGAGAATCACGTCCCCGTCCGGCAGGAGCATCCAGTTGGGGCGGTAGGTATCGCCGTGGCAGAAGCATTTTTCCACCCCGTCGCCCAGCGTCATCTGATAGAGTCTGCCGATTTTTGCTTTCAGCGCTTCGTGGGGAGCGAAGCAGTTGGGGTCTTTTCCGGTAAGCAGCTTCTGCATACTCAGCGCGTCCTCCCATGGGCGCATTCCGTAGTCCACTTTCACGCCCGAAGCATGGAGCTTCCGCAGGACAGACAGCACCTTTTTGGAATCCGCAAAGCTTCCGTAGTCCGGCTCCCGGAATTGGGGGACGAACCGGGAGATCTTCCACCCCTCGTTGACGTCGGCGTAGATGTATGTCGGGTCGATGCCCAGCTGCTTCGCCTTTATGAGGGAAGTCTTCTCGTTGCGGCGGTTGATGATGCTGTCGGTGCCGTCCCCCGGGTGGCGGTAGATGTAGTCCACACCGTCGATCTTAAAAATAAAGGATGTGTTGGTCATGCCCTCGCTGACGTTCCGGAAGTCCACAATGTCTTCCTCGTCGCAGCGGAACACCAGCTTGATGTTCCGGATGATGCCGCTGTGGGTGTGGCTCAGATACTGGGTGTCAAACTGGCGAAGCTCCTCGAAATAGTCAAACTCGAAGATCGTGCCGGGGGTGTATTCCTTATAATACATGGGCGGCAGCTGGGCAAGGTAGTCCTTCACCAGCCACTCCCAGAAGCAGGCGTGATAGCGGCCGACCTCCCGGTCGGCTTCGGCAAGGGCGATAAAGGCGTCGGAGAATTCTTTTCGCCAGAAGGAATGCCCCAGCAGCACGCGTCCTGCGTCCCGGTTTTCTGCCATCCGAATGATTCTGCCGTCGCTGTCCGTATCCACGTACAGTTCGTTCACTGCTTCGCTGACGGACAGACCGGCGTAAAAGGTCTGGTATTCAAAGCGGCTAAAGGGATTTTCCACAAAATAGCTGTCACTGACGCAGACATAGGTGTTTTTCAGCTCGCTTCGGGCGAGGTACAGGCTTTCAATGTTGTTCTTGATGTTGAACGCGTCGTTGATGATGAATTTAACGCCGTACTTCTCCTTCAGGTAGAAGAACATTTCCTTTTTATAGCCCAGAACCACCGTGATGTCGTCAATTCCGGCGGCCTTCAGCTGCTGGATCTGGCGCTCGATCAGCTTTTCACCCTTCACCTCGAACAATCCCTTTGGCTGCTCCAGAGAGAGGGGGATGAATCGGGTGGAGGCGCCCGCCGCCAGAATGACCGCGTTGTCCACCCGGTAGGGTTCCAGCGCCGCAAGACCCGCCCCGGTCAGAGCGCCGGTGTCCCGGGCAATCAGCCCCGCGTCCGTCAGGGCGTTGATGGCGGCCTGATCGTCCAGCGCGCGGGTGCGATCAATGTCCGACGTGCAGCCGCCCCGGCCCTGTCTGCCGTTATACAGGTCGTTGAGAATGTAAAATTCGTGTTTTGTCATAGGAATCCGCCTTTACGCCTTGTTCCGGGAGGTCAATCCCCGGAGCATCATGGGAAGAATGCTTTCCCGGCAGCTTTCGTAGGACTTTCCGCCGAGGTACAGCTGCTCCACCCGAAGACCACTGAGTTTGTCTTTGGGGACGGTGTACGGGTTTTCCGACAGCACTGCCATGTCCGCGATTTTCCCGGCTTCCAGACTGCCCCGCTCCTGCTCGTCAAAGGCCGCCCACGCGCCGTTGTAGGTACACATCCGCAGAGCGTCCTGAACAGAGACCGCCTGACCGGCGTTATCATTGTTCACCGCTCTGTCCATCCATGCGATGGGGTCGGGGGTGGTACATGGCGCGTCGGAACCGAAGGAAACCACAATATTGTTATCCCGGAACGTGCGGATGGGGTTCAGCTTTTCCAGGCGGTCGTGACCCAGAATGCGTTCGAGATACTCGTCCGGTTCCTGCTTCCAGCCGATGAACGCGCTCTGCATGGGCATCTGGATATGATAGTCCCGGCAAACTTCAATGCCCTCCGGGGTGGGCAGGCAGTCGTGGATGATGCCGTGGCGGTGGTCTTCTCTTGGGTAATCGTCCAACGCCGCTTTTATCGCACGGCAGGCCTGGTCAAATGCCTTATCGCCGATGGCGTGCAGTTCAATTTGCAGCCCCGCCCGGTTGGCGTCCTTGCAGAAATCGATGACCTTCTGATCGTCGTAGTACAGCACGCCCTCGCCGCCGGTTTCGTCGGCGTAGGGGGCGTTCAGCGCCGCGTCGTGGGAACCAAAGCAGCCGTCCAGCGCGCAGGCGAAGCAGCCGCCGATGCGGGGAAGATGCCGGCTGGTGGCCGTTTTCACGTTCATGCTCTGGGGGAATACCCGGATTTGGAACCCGTTTTTCAGTCCCTTGGCAAAAAGTTTTTCCAGTGTGATGTCCAAATCCCCCGCGAAGCCCACGCCGCTGACGGTGTGGATGCAGCCGATCCCCCGGCTTGCGTGAAAATCCACCGCCGATTGCATATTGTGAATCAACTCGGGAATGGACAGAGAATTGGTCAGCGCGTTGGAGAAGGCAAAAAACGCCTCCTGATTCATTTCCCCTGTGTCCGGGTGGTAGCCGCGAAGGTGCTTTACCTTGCTTTCCATGGCGTTCAGGAGTCTGGAATTGACAATGCAGGCGTGGCCGTCGTATTTTACCACCATAATTTCCTTGTCGGGACACACGGCGTCCAGCTCCTGACGGCTGATGAGCCGCCCCTCTTTTACACAGTAGGGGGACGCGCCGAAGGCGATCAGCGTTTTCTTAGGAGACTGCGCCGCGAACTGCTTCACCATCTCCATGATCTCGGCGTTGGACGCCGCGTCCATGACGTTCAGACCCGCGTGGAAGGTGGAGAAGGACGCAAAGTGCTGGTGTGTGTCCACAAAGGCGGGAATAAGGGCTTTTTCACCCAGTTGAATGACCTCGGCGGAGTGGTACTGTTCTGGCAGGTCGTTTCCCACGTATACGATTTTTCCCCCGTCTTCCACGAGATAACGGGCAACGTCGTTATTCTGATTGACCGTCAGGATATGGCCTTCGTAGCATTTCATAGCGTCCCCTCCTTAACCGTCGCAGTCCGGTAGGTGGGGTCCAGCTGCGCAAGCTCGTAGTAATTGTCGATCTCCATGATGTCCGACTTCCGGCACTGGCGGATCTCCACGGCATAGCGCTCCTTCCGGAGCACCAGAGGAATGAATTCCCAGAAATAGTCTTTCCCGCCGTCTTCCCCGTAGACCTGCCGGAAGTCCTCCCGCAGGCGGGCGCTGTCCGCTTGCGTCCAGTAGGAAATGCCATAGTAGTTGTAGCAGAAGGTGTTTCCCTTCTGGTAGTTGATGATGTAACCGGCTGCGTCCATCTGGAAGCTCCAGTCGTCGGTTTCGAGGCAGTATGCGCCGAGGATGTTGCTGGCGTACTGGTACTTGGTGATGATGCCGGGATTGGTGATATATAAGTCCGCTTCGCACAGGTAGCAGCCGTCCAGCTTATTAAGCCCCGCCATGACGGAGGAAATATTGTTGGTCTTACTGTAAATGTCGTTGTCTACCAGCGTCAGGAAGGGGTACTTTTCCAGCAGCGCGTCAAAGCATTCCTTCCGGTAGCCCCGCACAACGGTGATGTCCCGAATCCCAACCGCCGCCAGTGCGTCCAGCAGCGTTTCCAGAATGCGCACGCCGTTCACTGTCACCAGAGGCTTGGGGCGGTCGGCAGTGGCGGGCATCATCCGGGAGCCGAATCCCGCGGCCAGAATGATCGCGCTTTGTACCCGGTAAGGCTCCAGCGCGGCCAAGCCGGCGTCCGTGACGGCGAGGGTGTCCCCGTCGCGGGTGATCCAATGTTTCGCCGCCAGCTGCTCCAGACACCGGGAAATTTCCCCGCCGGAGATCGTCAGCGCATCCGACAGCGTCCGCAGGGAATATTGTCCCGCCCCGTTCCGCTCCAGATGGGAAAGCACCTCAAATTCATATCGCGTCATGTTACCGGATCCTTTCTGCCGAAGCGGGCGTTGTTATCTCCTTCTAACTATACTACATGCCCGGAAGAAAATCAACGGCGGCGTCAGAGAGAAGCTTCTCTCCGACGCCGCCGGTGCGTTATTTTCTTTTACAGCCCGAACTGAATCGCACAGAAGGCCGCATAAATGCACAGCAGCAGGATGCCCTGCCAGCGGTGGAGCTTCTTGGTGGTCAGCGCCGGAACGGTCAGCAGCGCCATGACGACGATCATCAGCGGCATGTCCAGAATCAGGGAGGAATTGATGCCGAAGATGGTCTTACCCACGGGAACCTCAAACGGCGCGAGGGTGACGGACACACCGGAAACCAGCACCAGATTAAATAGGTTCGCGCCGATGATATTGCCGACGGACAGCGAGCCGTGGCCTTTCACCAGGGAGGTGATGGCCGTGACCAGCTCAGGCAGGCTGGTGCCGAGAGCGACGAAGGTCAGGGCAATGACCGTCTCCGGCACGCCCAACTCTTTGGCGATGATGGTGCCGTTATCCACCAGCAGGTTTGCGCCCACGGCAATGACCGCCGCGCCAACCACCAGGAGCAGCAGCTCCTTCCACAGAGGGACGGACGTGCCGTCCTCGTGGGGTTCCTCGTCCTGGGGAGCGGGGGTTTTGATGCCCTGACGAACGGTGACGACCATGTAGAAGACAAACATCGCCAGCAGCACGATGCCCAGCGGCCGGGTGAACTCCCCCATCCCGTAGGCGGCGAAGCAGTAGACGGCGGCGGCGACGAAGAAGAAAATCACCGGCTTCTTCATGGACTGCACATCCACGGGGGCGGGACGGACGGCCAGGGTGATGGCGGCTATGAGAGACGTATTGCAGATAATGGAGCCGATGGCGTTGCCGTAGGACATGGCGCCCTGTCCATTCAGTGCGCCGGTAGCGGACACCATCACCTCCGGCAATGTGGTTCCGATGGACACCACGGTGGCACCCACGATGATCTCGGGGATGTGAAACCGCCGGGCAAGGCCGGTGGCGCCGTCCACGAACCAATCGCCGCCCTTGATGAGCAGCACGAGGCCGACTGCGAACAATAATACGGGTACAAGCATAATGACTCTCCTTTTCGTTTTTGGGGATTTTTCCCGAATCATAATGGTATATCCGAAGGGCGGCCGGAAAGCTCCGGCTCGGAGTTTCCCAAAAAGAAAAACCTGCCCACATCCGAACGGATATGTCAGGTCTGAAAAAAGAGACAGATCATGCATAGCCGAAAGGACGGATATACATGAGTCTGGCAAATTAAAGCAAGCCAGGCTTTCGCCGTACTGTTGACTTGCTGCGCGGCGGAAACCGTGCTTGCTACTCCCCCACATGTTTATTACATTCATTACATACGGGGATTATACCACGTTTGTCCGGGAAGTCAAGACGCTCCGGTAAAATCTTTGAAAAAGCTTTCCTGTGAGCGCATCCGGATAAAAACCGGAGTGGCGCCGCCAGCGCTGCGCCACTCCATTTGAACCGAAACATTCCCGCTCATGGCCCCGTTTTTGTACCATCCGCACGAACCGGTGCGGTTCATTTGAGGTGTGCCCTCACATTATTTCTGCCCTTCCCAGAAGGGTTCCGGCTTGGTGCATGAGGCGCAGTTTCCTTCGCAGTTCCGGGGCTTGAACTGCAGCTCCTGACTCTTGACGCTCACTGTGGTGCAGGGGGGGATGGAATGGGTGATGAAGACGTTGGAGCCGATGACGCTGTCCCGGCCGATCACCGTGCCGCCGCCAAGGATAGACGCGCCGGCGTAAATGGTCACATTGTCCTCGATGGTGGGGTGGCGCTTCTTTCCCCGCAGGCTCTGTCCGCCCCGGGTGGTCAGCGCGCCAAGCGTCACGCCCTGATAGACCTTCACGTGGTCGCCGATGACCGTGGTCTCGCCCACCACAATGCCGGTGCCGTGGTCAATAAAGAAATACCGGCCGATGGTGGCGCCGGGGTTGATGTCGATGCCCGTGACGCTGTGGGCGTGCTCCGTCATGATCCGGGGGAGCACGGGGACTTTCAGCATATACAGCACGTGCGCCAGCCGGTACACCGTGATGGCAAACAGTCCGGGGTAGCAGAAGATGATCTCGTCCGTGCTGAACGCAGCGGGGTCGCCGTCGTAAAATGCCTCCACGTCTGTCTGGGCCACCGCCCGGATGCCGGGAATTGCCCGGAAGAACTGCAAACTCAGCTCCTGCGCCGTTTCCTGCGCTTCCCGCTCCGTCCTGTCGACCCGCAGGGCGATAGCGATCTGCTTGTTCAGATTGTACATCACGTCCTCAATGAGCATGGAGAGGTTGTGCTTGGTGTTGTAGATGCGGTAGGCTTTGTCCCGGGAGGAGCCGGGGTAGACAATGCGCAGAAGCTTGCCGATCATGTCAATGACCACGGCTTTGTCCGGGTGCTGGAAGGGGTCAAGCTTGTCGATGTCCCGGCCGTGGCGGTAATCCTCCAGAATGCCGTCCACAATGCCTTCGATTTCCTTTTCGATGGGGGTCATAGGTATCCCTCCTTGTGTTCTTGATCTCAGTTTAACATATGCAAAGGGCAAAGTCAATGAAACACTCCGGCACATTCCTCTTGCATTTCCCGGCCATATCAGGTATAATCATCCCAAAATCAATCCCAATATCAGGAGGGACTTTTTATGGAAAACGAAAACATGGAACAGGAAGAAAGCATTCTGACCCTGACCGACGAGAACGGACAGGATATGGACTTTGAATATCTGGATTGCCTTACCTACGAGGGTAAGGAATATCTGGTGCTGATGCCCGCAGACGAGGCGTCCACCGAGATCGTGATCCTCGAGGTGGAGCCGGTGGACGAGGAAAATGAAAATTACCTCGCCGTGGAGGACGAGGCAATTCTGGACGCGGTCTACGGTCTGTTCAAGGAAAAGTATAAGGATATCCTGACCTTCGAGGAAGATTAAAAACCATCAGGCCGGGGGCGGCGCTGCCCGCCCGGAAAAAAGCAGCCGTTTTGGGGCTGCTTTTTCAAATCTCCGGCGCACCCGATGCGATGTCCCGCACCACTTCCCCTGCCAGAATCAGCCCCGCCGTTCCCGGCACGAAGGCCGAGCTGCCGGGGATCTGGCGCTTGCCAAGGGCGGCGGCTTCCGCCTCCCAGCCGGTGGGGGTAAGGGCCTCCTCTTTGGAATAGACGACCTTTAAGTGGCGGATGCCCCGCTTGCTCAGTTCCCGGCGCATGACCCGCGCCAGAGGACACATGGAAGTCTTGGTGATATCCGCCACCTCAAACATGGACGCGTCCAGCTTGTTGCCGGTGCCCATGCAGCTGATGATGGGCGTCCCGGCGTCGTGGGCGTTCTGAACCAGCGCCAGCTTGCCGGTGACGGTGTCGATGGCGTCCACGATGTAGTCGTATTGGGTAAAATCGAACTGCCCCGCGGTCTCGGGGGTATAGAAAACGGCATAAGTCCGCACGACGCACGCGGGGTTGATAGAAAGCACCCGCTGCTTTGCCGCGTCCACCTTCCGCATCCCCACGGTATCATATGTCGCGAGGATCTGCCGGTTCAGATTGGACCAGCTCACGGTGTCGTTGTCAATGAGATCAAGCTGCCCCACCCCGCTGCGGGCCAGGGCTTCCAGTGTGTAGCCGCCGACTCCGCCCAGCCCGAACAGGGCGACCCGGGCATTCTGCAGCCGCTCCAGCGCTTCGGCGCCCAGCAGCATTTCGGTACGGATAAATTGTTCGCGCATGTTCGCTTCCTCCCCCAAAGTCTGATCGTTTTATATCATGCCTCCGAAACAAAGTCAATGGGGGCACCGGCCGGGAGGAGCATGGAATCAGAAAGGAATCTGGGTATGACAGTGAATACAAAGAGATATCTGGCAGCAGCCCTGTGTGCCGTTATGCTTCTGGAGGGCCTGACGGGCTGCGGGAAAAAGCCCCCCGTGAAGACGGAGACTACCGCCCCGTCCGCGGCGGAGACTACCCAGCCCACCGTCCCGGCGACGATGCCGCAGGACGGCAATCCCGGCGACGTGACCTGCAAGGGCAGCTATACGGCGGATTCCGTCAACGCTTCTGCCGTGGTGGCGACCGTTGGAAACGAGCAGCTGACAAACGGGCAACTGCAGGTCTATTACTGGATGGAAGTCGCCTCTTACCGTCAGGCAGCGCACGAGACTGCCCCGGACTTTGATAAGCCTCTGGACACCCAGCCCTGTGAAATTGACGATAGCGTCGCCAGCTGGCAGCAGTATTTCCTGAAACGGGCGCTGAACAGCTGGCACAGCGCTCTGGCGCTGTCGCTGCAAAGCGTGGACGAGGGCATCCCCACAGAGGAAGCCTACCAGCCCAACATGAAAAACCACGAGACCTACATGTCCGGCAAGCCTGCCACGGCCTATCTCTACGGCTACAATAAGAATTACCGGCTCAACACTCTCCACGAACAGTATCTGGAGGACATTCCCCAGGCGCTGGCGGCTCTGGCGGAAAAGTACGGCTTTGCCGACGTTTCCGCATTGGCGAAGGATATCGCCGGTGCGTCGGCGGAAGACCTGACCGCCTGCATGGAGCTGTACAACCGGGGCTATATGTACGATACCGCCCTGAGCTACTACATCGCGCCCACTGAGGAAGAGGTGGAAGCCTACTTCACGGAACATGAGTCGGACTACGCCGAAGCGGGCATTACCCGCAGCAGCGGCAAGCTGGTGGACATCCGCCACATTCTGCTGATCCCGCAGGTGCCGGAGGACGGGACGGGAACCGTCACCGTGGCGCCGGACGGCACCGTGACCTGTTCCGAAGATTTGTGGGACGCGTGCCTTTCCTCCGCCCAGACGCTGGTGGAGGACTACGAGAAAGCTTTGGCAGCGGACAGCAGGCGCGGCGACAACAGATCCACCAATGACGCCATCTTCGCGGATTTGGCCAATAAAAACTCCGCGGACGCCGGTTCCGCGCTGGACGGCGGACTGTACCAGAAGCTGCACAAGGGGCAGCTGACCCCCGTGCTGGACGACTGGTGCTTTGACGATGCCCGCCAGAGCGGGGACGTGGACATCCTCCGTTCAGGTTTGGGCTATCATATCGTCTTTTTCAAGGGCAGCACCGACATCTGGTACGACGCCGCCCGGGAAGACCTGACCGCCGCCCTTGGCGGGGAGAAGATCGCACAGGCGCGGGAAAAATACCCCGCCGAGATCGACTACAGCGCCATTACGCTGGGCACCGCGGCGCAGATCGCCCCGGTGACTGCCTCTGACCTGCTCTATCCCGACGTTGGGCACCAGCGCTACCCGGAAGCCCAGCTCTATCTCCAGCAGGATTACCCCACCACCATGTACGGCGCGTACCGGATCGTCACCCACGGCTGCGGCATCACCACCATGGCCATGCTGGCGACCTACATGTCCGACACCGAGCTGACGCCGCCGGAGATGTGCCGTCGCTACGGCGGCTACTGCTACGATCACGGCACCGACGGCAGCCTGTTCGTCGTCGCCCCGGCGCAGATGGGCTTTTACCTGAAGAAAAAAACCTTCGAGTGGCGGGAAGCCAGAGACGCCATGCGGGAGGGCTATGTGGTGGTCTGCGTCCAGACCAAGGGCTACTGGACCCGGGGCGGACACTATCTGCTGCTGGAAAAGATGTTCGACGACGATGTGATTCAGGTACGGGACTCCAACATTTACAATTACGGAAAGCTGGAAGGCCACAAGACCGACCGGTTCGACTTTTCCACGGTGGTACCCTCGGGGACGGCCTACTGGATCTTTGAAAAGAAGATCGTAACGATCCCAGCCTGCGCCCGCTGCGGCGGAACAGAGGAAGGCGCGCCGGAGGCGCTGCTCACGGAGGACTACCTCTGCGAAAAATGCGCCGCCGCCCTGCTCAGACGGGGTACATATCTGGAGTATAGTGGGATATAAACGCATTAACCGTTAAAAAAGATCAGGAGCGAGACGTAGGTCTCGCTCCTGATCCGTTATTTCCGTTTTTTGAGCTTTTCCAATTCCCGCTCTACGTAGGCGACCGCTTCCTCACCATCTATGAACGAAAGCCCGGTCAACTGGTGCCCGTCGTCATCCAAATATTTCCAAACACCATCCTCGTATACTCTGTTAAGCCCACATTTTCTGCAATGTGACGGCTCCTTTGGGTCAGACCACACATGTCTGCAATTTTCATAAGTCTCTCGACTCACATACGTAGCTTTGCTCATGGCATTTTACTCCCACTTGCGAAATCTTTAACGGTTCGATTGAAAACCGGAATGCTTCTTACGGAGCAATTGCAGCAGCATCAGTGATGCCGCAGCGGTCAGCGCGGCGATCATTGCGACCATAGCTTGCCGGTCGCCGGTACGTGGATTGCTCCCGTTCCAGCTGCCGGGTATCTTAGAAAATGTCACCGACAGGGTGCCGTCCAGATTCAGCGCGTCTATGACTAGCTTCCCGTCTTTCAGGGAAGCCAATACCGACTTGCCGTTCAACCGCACTTCGCTGACCTGATATCCTGACTTCGGCTCCAGAGAGACGGTAACGGGCTGATGCCGCTTAACAGATACCGTTCCGGCAGATGAAAGCCGCATTTCTCCGACCGTTACGGTTCCCTCCCCTGTGATTTCAACGCGCAGAGAAACCTCGTCCGGAACGCCGGTGGTCAAATTGGTAGTTGATGCCAACGCCAGAACGGGCATACCGCACAGCAATACACAGAGAAAGGTCAGAATCAGAAAAGGCCGCAGATTGTTCCTGCATTTCATAGGAAGCTCCGTCAATTTTACTTTGCTACAACTTCAGCAGTGAAGGTGATGGTACTCTTATAATCTCCGGCGAGGGCTTTGCCCCAGCTTGTGCTGCTAATACTAACAACCAGGTTGCTCATGTAATAAGCCTCACCTGTACGTGAGTAAATAAACTTCGTCAATTCATTTACTGTTCCGTCAGATTTTCCCTCAAATGTCATTTTACTCCCAGACGAAATACCGGAAGTCCTGTCATTACTGCTGGCTCGAATCAGCGAATAAGGAATTGTTGTACTGATTTCCGCTACCTCAGCGGTAAACGGAGTATACTCTACCGTGACATCCACGTTTTTCCCTTCCGCAAAGTTCGTGGAGTCTGTAACAGTGACATTACCAATACGGGTTTCTGTCTTACCGAAGGTAATTGTTTGATCTGCTGGAATATTCAATACATAGCTGGCGCTGGGGACAGTAGTGGTCAGGGTCGTGGTGTTGGGGGTCGCGTTTGCGGCATAGGCTGCGGGTATTACAGAAACCAGCAGTGCCAATGCCAGAATAAGTGCGGATATTTTTTTCATAATGATTCTCCTTTTTTATTTCCCCGCAGGGATGATTGACAAATTATTCGGAAAAAGCCAGTTGGGCTGTAAAGGTAACGGCCGCCGTATAGGTACCGGGATTGGCCGTCTCCCATGCGCTGTCGGATATCTGCAATTCAAAAGCCGACGGGATTCCGCCGTCTGCCATATGTCCGGAGGGTGTCACGCTGCCGTCATCCATCCGGCTGTAAATCAGCCTGTCCCCCGAAGCCCATTCGCATAGGCCGCCGTCCGTTTTGGCGTAAAAGGCAAAGGGAATCGTGGTGGACGTGGTTTGACTGGAAAATGCGCCGCTGTGGGATACGGCAACCGTCAGATAGGCTTTTTCTCCGAAACCGGAGGACTGAGCAATGGATGGCACGCCGATGGTACAGCTGCCCGCTCTGTATTCCATCTGGATGTCCGCCGGAATGGTCAGCTGATAGGCCGGCTCCGGAACCACTGTTGTGATCGTCGTGGATTCCGCCGCGGCACGCACAGGCATACAGAGCATCACGGCAACGGCAAGAATAAGCGCAATTTGTTTCCGCATAATATCACCTCCCCTTCTGTCAGCTGACATGGAGCGTCAATTTTGTCGCGGCGCCGTTCAGCGCCCGCATGGTGCCGTCCATGGTGTAGCAGTCAAATTTCAAAAGGGCGTTGGGGTAAACGCCTGCCGCCAGAGGTTCTGCCAGCGTGATCGGTTCCGAAATCTCCCCCGGCTCCACCAGCCCGGACTGCCACAGCAGGGTGCCATCCTCAAGCATCAGGGAGATTTGAAAATAACAGGTGTTCTGCGCCGGGTTCGGAAAGCCGATCTCCTGTTCTTTGCTGTCCGCTTTCAGGGATATCCCTTCATAGCCGGGGATGGCAATGGAATCCGTTCGCTTCTCCACAGCGCCGGAGGGCTGCACCGTTTCGCCGTTGGGCAATTTCGCTTGCTGCTTTTCCGGACGACCCATCAGCAGCAGAGCGGCAATTACCGCCGCCAGCGCCACCGCTGCCAGCACAAAAACGACCAGTTTTCCCTTCCGTCTGGCAGCAGTCTGATATTTCCCTTTTTTCATAGACACCTCGTATTTGGAAATTCTATATTAGGAGCTATTCTTCCTTCAATTATACGTCAATAGCTCCTGTTTGTCAACCGAAAACGGAATTATAATTCCTCTATATAAATGAGCGGAGGAAGAAAAATGCTGATTTTTGACTTGCGAACGATTGGGAACAAGCTGCTTACCATTCGGAAACGCATGGGCATGACACAGGCCGAGGTCGCGGAGGCCGCCGGGCTGTCCGACCGTACATATGCGGACATTGAACGGGGAAGCGTCAACATGCGGACGGAAACCATTCTGCGCATCTGTAATGTCCTCCACATTACCCCTGACGAAGTCCTGACCGAAGAAAGCACGTCTCTGACCGCCAAGCAGGCGGAACTGTGGGAGCGGCTGAACGCCTGCAACCCCAAAGACAAGGAAACGGCCTTACAGCTTCTTTCCGTTTATCTGAAATCGCTGGATTGAGACATAGAAATACCCCCGGATTTTCACGCTTTTGAAGCGGAAAATCCGGGGGATTTGCGTTTGTTAATACTGCGCCGCCTCGGCGGACTTGAGCTGCAATTGAAGCCTATCCGCAATCAGCGCAATAAACTCACTATTGGTAGGCTTCCCCTTGGTATTGCTCACCGTATACCCAAAGAACCGTTGCAGGGTATCCAGATCGCCCCGATCCCAGGCTACCTCGATGGCGTGGCGGATGGCACGCTCCACCCGGCTGGGGGTCGTCCCGAAGGTTTTCGCTACCTGGGGATACAGCACCTTCGTGATGGCGTTGATCACGTCCATATCGTTTACCGCGATGATGATGGCCTCCCGCAGATACTGGTAGCCCTTGATGTGGGCGGGAACGCCGATCTCGTGGATGATGCCCGTGACCATGGACTCGATGCTGGTCTTGTCCGGACGGCGCTTTTCCGCGGCCTTCTGACCGTCTCCGCCCCGGATCTCTTCCAGCCGCTCCACCAGCGCGGTCATATCGCAGGGCTTCAGCATCAGATACCGCACCCCCAGATTGGCCGCCGCCGCGGACACGTACTGCGTCACAAAAACGGAGGTCGCCAGGGTGATGGGGCGGCGCTCCATGCCGGACACGGCTTTCAGAACGCTGATGCCGTCCTTCTTGCTCAGCATCAGATCCAGCACCAGGACGTCGGGCTTCCGCTCTTCGACCATGCGAATGGCCTGTTCCCCGTCGCTGGCCGTTCCAACGACCTGGAAACCGTCGGCGTGCTGCAATGCGGCGGTCAGGGCGGTGCAGAAGTCGTCCGCGCTGTCCGCGATCAATACGGTTGTTACATGTTCCATATACAGTCCTCTCCTGTCATGTAAAAGATTAGATATTGCTCCCCAATGCCACGAATCACGAAAACCCGTGTGCGACAAATAAAGAATACCATGAAGCACGCAGTTTTGCAAGGAAAAACAAAAATAATCGCTCGTCAAAAACAGCGCGTTTTCGACAATTTCGACTTATATCGAGAACTTTTCTACATTTTTCGACAAAATGCGGCAGTCCGTGCGGGCAGTTGACGGAAGGGGAAGACTGGTGTAAAATGACCGTGAATACTGTCAGGAGGGACAAATCATGAACGAAGTATGGAATCTGGACGTTATTTACCGCGGCTTTGACGACCCCGCCTTTGCCGCGGACATGGAAAAGCTGGAGAAGCTTGTACAAGATTATGTGGCCTTTGCCGGGGAACTGGATAAGCAGACGCCCTTGGACGGCCTGAAAAAAGGCGTCGCCCTGGAAGAATCCCTGTCGGAGCTTTCCGGGAAGCTGGTGGAATACGCTTTCCTGCGCCAGTCGGGCAACACCCGGGACGCGGAAGCCGGCTCCCGACTGGGACAGGTGATGCAGATCCTCACCGGCGCTGCCGGCGCGCAGGCGCAGTGGCGGGAGTGGGTGTCGAAAATCCCCGATTTGATGACGCTTGTGGGCAGTGATGAGACGCTGAAGGACTATACCTTCCTGTTTGAAAGCCTGCTGCGAAACAGCACCCACCTGCTGGGCAGCCTTGGAGAGCAGATCAGCGCCAAGCTGTCCATGTCCGGCTCCAGCGCGTGGAGCGACCTGCAGGAGTATCTGACCAGCACCGTGCCGGTGAGCTACAACGGCGGGACGACCAATCTGTCCGCCATCCGCAATCTGGCCTATGACCCCGACCCAGCCGTGCGGAAAGCGGCCTACGAAGCAGAGCTGAGCTGTTACGACCGGATCAGGGACGCCGTGGCCTTCGCCCTGAACTCCATCAAGCTGGAGACCATTTCGGACTGCCAGCTCCGTGGCTATGCGTCGCCCCTTGACCGGACGCTGGAAAAGTCCGACATGAAGCGGGAGACCCTGGACGCCATGCTGGGGGCGATGGAAGAATACATGCCCAAATTCCGGCAGTACCTCCGCGCCAAGGGAAAGGCGCTGGGCCACGAAAACGGCCTGCCATGGTACGATTTGTTCGCGCCCATGGGCAAATCTACTGCGCGGTACACCACGGAGGACGCCAAAAGGATTCTGGTGGAGCTGTTCTCCACTTTTGATTCCGAGCTGGCGGACATGGTGGCGCGCGCCTTTGACGAAAGCTGGATCGACTTCTATCCCCGGGACGGAAAGTCCGGCGGCGCGTTCTGCGCCGGGGTGGAGTGCATCGGCCAGAGCCGCATTCTGACCAATTTCGACGGCACTTTCGGCGATATCGTGACCCTTGCCCACGAGCTGGGACACGCTTTCCACAACCAGTGCATCCGTACCCACCGGCCGCTGAACCGTGGCTACTCCATGCCCGTGGCGGAGACCGCGTCCACCTTCAACGAGTGCGTGGTCATGGCGGCGGCCATCCGGCAGGCAAAATCCCACGACGAGGAGCTGGCGCTCATCGAGTCCCAGCTTCAGGATGTCACTCAGATCATCTGCGACATCTACTCCCGGTACCTGTTTGAAAGCATGGTGCTGGAAAACCGGGAGAAGCAGTTCATGAACGCGGAGACTCTGTGCGGCATGATGCTGAAGGCGCAGGAGCAGTCCTACGGCGACGGTCTGGACGCAAGCTTCCGCCATCCCTATATGTGGGTCTGCAAGAGCCACTACTACGGCTCGACCTTCTATAACTATCCCTACGCCTTCGGCGGTCTGTTCGCCCGGGGACTGTACGCCCAGTACGAGCGGGAGGGCGCAGCTTTCGTGCCGAAGTACAAGAAGCTGCTGCGCACCACCACCGTCGCCACGGTGGAGGATGTCGCCAAGGTGGCGGGCATTGACCTGACAGACAAGGAATTCTGGCGCGGCGCGTTGCAGACCGTCGCCCAGCAGATCGATCTGGTCTGCGGACTTCTTGAGGAGGGAAAACAGTAATGGACAGCCGGACAAAAGCACTGTGTGATTTTCTGAATGCAGCCCACAGCGTGTATCACGCCCAGGCGTATCTGGCCGAGACGCTGAAAAATGCCGGTTATACCCGGCTGTACGAGCAGGACGAATGGGCGCTTGCCCCCGGCGGAAAGTATTTCCTGACCCGGGGCGGCTCTGCCCTCGTGGCGTTCCGGGTGCCGCAGGGAAGCCCCAAGGGCTTCCTCATGAGCGCCAGCCATTCCGACCGTCCCACCTTCAAGGTCAAGGAGAATTTTGAGCTTGCCGCCGCCTACACCCGCATGGCTGTGGAGCGCTACGGCGGAATGCTGATCTCCCCATGGCTGGACCGTCCCCTGTCCGTCGCGGGACGGGTGACGGTGGAGACGGAAGCCGGTGTGGAGACGAAGCTGCTGGACATCGACAGAGACCTGCTGCTCATCCCCAACGTCGCCATCCACATGAACCGTCAGGCGAACGAAGGCTACAAATGGAACCCGGCAGTGGATACCCTGCCCCTCATCGGCAGCGCGGGCACGGCAGGCAAGCTCCCGGCGCTGCTGGAGAAGGAAGCGGGCGGAAAGATTCTGGGACACGACCTGTATCTTTACATCCGGCAGAAGGCATCGGTCTGGGGCGTTGACGAAGAATACATTTCCTCCGCCGCGCTGGACGATCTGGAATGCGCATGGGGCTGCACGCAGGGCTTTCTCAAGGGCGGGGACAGCGCGTCCATCCCGGTTCTGTGCGTTTTTGACAGCGAGGAGGTCGGCTCCGTTTCCCCGCAGGGTGCGGGCTCGTCTCTGCTGGAGGATACGCTGGGCAGAATTTGCGACGGCCTGAAACTGAACCGTGGGCGGATGCTGGCGCAGTCTTTTCTGGTGTCCGCGGACAATGCCCACGCCATCCACCCCAACCACCCGGAGTATGCCGACCCCGGCAACGCCCCGGTCATGGGCGGCGGACTGGTGATCAAGTACAACGCCAATCTCAGCTACTGCACCGACAGCGTCAGCGCCGCAGTGTTCCGGAAAATCTGCGGCAGGGCGGGCGTCAAGGTGCAGATCTACCACAACCGGGCGGATCTTCCCGGCGGCTCTACGCTTGGCAGAATCTCCCTTGCCCACGTGAGCGTCCCCACGGTGGACATCGGCCTTGCCCAGCTGGCCATGCACTCGTGCTACGAGACGGCCGCCGTGTCCGACGCCATCGACTTAGAAACCGCCATGGCCGCCTACTACGGCTCGACACTGGAAGCAACGGAGAGCGGCTTTTCCATCCTGTAAAAAGCCCGGATTGGCAAACTGCCCAAAAACTATTATCCAAAATTGTAGAAACCAACCATTGCGTGTTCTTGCAGAATATGGTAACATTTATTTATCCAGGTGGATTCTGTCTACTCCACATAATAGACAGAATACCGCTAAAATAAAGGAGGATAAACCCGTCTGACGCACGGTGCGGCAGTGTGGAGACCTGTCGTAATGCTCCCGGAATATTGCTTTCCGGTCAGTGAGAACGCATGCGAAAATGGTAGGTGCGTTCGGCGTCGAAACAGTATGGCAAGTGTAACCCTGAAGAACGTAAAGAAGATCTACCCCTTCAACGGCGACGACGCAAAGAAGAAGAAAAAGAAGAAGGGCGAGGAGACCACCGAGAAGAAGGTGAACCTGCAGATCACCGACAAGGGTGTCGTGGCAGTGCAGGAGTTCAGCCTGGACATCAAGGACAAGGAATTCATCGTTCTGGTCGGCCCCTCCGGCTGTGGTAAGTCCACCACCCTGCGTATGATCGCCGGTCTGGAAGAGATCTCCGAAGGCGAACTGTACATCGGCGACCGTCTGGTCAACGACGTTGCCCCCAAGGACCGCGATATCGCCATGGTTTTCCAGAACTACGCTCTGTACCCCCACATGACCGTTTACGAGAACATGGCCTTCGCTCTGAAGCTGCGTCATGCTCCCAAGGACGAGATCGACAAGAAGGTCAAGGAAGCCGCTGAGATCCTGGACATCACCCAGTATCTGGGCCGTAAGCCCAAGGCTCTGTCCGGCGGTCAGCGTCAGCGTGTTGCCATCGGCCGCGCCATCGTTCGTGACCCTCAGGTCATGCTGATGGATGAGCCCCTGTCCAATCTGGACGCCAAGCTGCGTAACCAGATGCGTGCTGAGATCATCAAGCTGCGTGAGCGCATCAACACCACCTTTATCTATGTTACCCACGACCAGACCGAGGCTATGACTCTGGGCGACCGGATCGTCATCATGAAGGACGGCTTCATCCAGCAGATCGGCACGCCTCAGGAGGTCTTCAACCATCCTTACAACCTGTTCGTCGCGACCTTCATCGGTACGCCTCAGATGAACATGTTCGAGAACGCCAAGCTGGTCAAGGCTGACGGCAAGTACGCCGTGCAGCTGGACAACCAGACCGTGGTTCTGTCCGACGAGAAGCAGGCCAAGCTCGCCGCCAGCAACGTTGCGGAGCAGGATGTCGTTCTGGGCGTCCGTCCCGAGCACATCGAGCTGACCGCCGGCGGCATCGAGGGCAAGGTTGACGTGTCCGAAATGATGGGCTCCACTGTCCACCTGCATGTCACCTCCATGGGCCGCGACGTGGTTCTGGTGGTCTCCACCATGAACATGACCGGTGCGGAAGTCGCTGCTCTGTCCAGCGGTTCCACCGTTCACTTCTCCTTCCCCGGCCAAGTATGCCACATCTTCTCCAAGGAGACCGGCATCAATCTGGAAGCCTGATTCTGAACCAAAGTACAAACGGGTCTGCCTTAACCGGCAGACCCGTTTTTTGCGCCGCCATCGGGCAATGCTTTGCTATTTATGCTTCAAATGGAGCAAGAGAACAGCATTCCCAGCAGCTTGTCATCGGTGAAGGCCGGACTTGCATAGGCGGCGTCCAGAATGGCTTCTACATTGTCTGTGTCGTTTTCGACCTCCTTGGAATAAAGCTGCGCTGTGGAGAAAATGTCGCCGCCCACTAGCCTGACCAGCAGGCAGGAGATCAGGATGAACTTCACGCGGCAATAGAGGTCGTAATCGGAGACTGCCTGAAGCCAGTACCGCTGGGTCAGGTATCTTGCCAGCGCCCGGTGATGCTGCGTCCAGTTTCCGGGATCGGGATGGCGGAGCATGGTCTCCCACTGGGGCGTCAGCAGCTCAAGGCCCAGAAAGAAATCCAGAACATCTGCTGGATTTCCCGGCTTTGCCAGAGCCGCGGCGGTTTCCAGCGCCGCCCCGGCGTCGAAGGGGCTTTCCTCCCCGCCGTCCAGCTCTGACTGCGCCTGACAGCCGTAGAGCAGCCCCAGCGCCAGAGATTCCCCGACGCTATGGGATTCGTCCGACAGAATGGACAGCATGACCTCCCGGGAGGCTTTCAGCGAAGCCATGGCTTCGACGTCATACCCCGGTGTACCGCCATCAGGGCGGGTGTCCACCGTCAACGGGGCAAGCGGCGCATTCAGAATCAGCTTCGCGGCTTCCGGGCAGCTCAGCTCCAGCCCCAGCTCGGCAAAATCCCCGTAATCATGGGTCAGGCGGGGGAACATCCGGCAGGTTTCGCACAGGGCGCTTTCTCCCAATTCCGCCTGAATCCGGCAAAGCCCATCACTGCGCCACATGGGGCAGCGTCCGTCGATGATGGACATGGACGTCTTGCCGTCGGCAGTGCGCATCACCTCCCGGAGACGGTCGCCCAGCGTTCCGGGCAGGGTGCGGTAGAACCGGGCGGAAGCGTCGTCTATCTCCACCTCCCACTCCTTGCAGCAGCTGTCCGGGCATTCCCCGGCGGCGCAGCGGAAGCAGTCATAGTAGTCCGGTTTGAAAAGCAGCATGGGAAACTCCTCCTTGCACAAAAAGAAGCGCACACCCCGCGGTATGCGCTTCCGGAAAATCAATAATTCGGACGGATAGTGTTCATCAGGGAAGCGGCATCCTGTAACGCCTGCTTGCTGGTGCTGACCGCCATTTGCAGCTGGGTCAGCTGGGACATGGCCTCGTCGGTTTTGGCGGTGATCTCAGCAGTGGCGGTGTCCACCTTGGCAATGGCTTCGTTCAGCACGCCGTTTGCCTGATGGTAAACCAGCTCTGCCCGCTCACGGGCGCTGCGCTCCACCTGCTGGGCGCGGCGGTAGGAATCCAGTTCCTCCCCGGCGACCTGACTGCCGCCGTCCGTTTCCGGCTGGGGTTCCTGCACGGCCTCAGCGGCCTGCATCTGCTCGATCTGGGCGCGCAGAGCGTCCCGTTCCTCGGTCATGGCGGCAAGCCGGGCTTCCAGTTCCGCGATTTGCGCAGCCTGCGCCTGAAGCTCTTCCAGCTGCCGGTGCAGGTCCTCCGTCTCGGCGGTCAGCGAATTGATCTGATCCTGATGCTTTGTGTTGATGTATTCCAGATAATGAACCACGTCCTGCCGGTTGAAGCCATTGAACGCGGAACGGAAATTCTGAGGTGCAGCCATAATAAAATCCTCCCTTTTCTGCCGCGGGGGTCAACATTTTTCAGAATTATACCACATATATTCCGAAAAAACAACCGTTTTCGCCGAACAAGGTCGGAAAACCAAAAAATATTTTTCCGCACACCCCTTTACAAAAATGAAAAAGGTTGGTATAATACACAGGCTATCGATGAAATGCGCCAGTGGCTCAATGGATAGAGCATCGGATTCCGGTTCCGAGGGTTGGGGGTTCGAGTCCCTTCTGGCGTACCAAAGGGGAGTTCTTATAGGACTCCCCTTTGAACTTTTTGTGAACATTTTTCAGAAGCTGCACGTTGGTGTACAACTTTTCTCTGTTTTGAAACTATGGATAGAAGGACTTTTTCCTTACTACAACATTCGGAGGTTTCTACGACAGAGGAAAACTACAATTACCGTACAAGTCAAACTCTCTTGCGTAACCAGTTCCCAGGGAAAGGGAAATGGAAAATTCCGGTAATACCAAAATTCCAACCGAAAGATAGTGATTTTAACGACCTTCTGCTGATCGGTTTTGACAAAACAAATCTGGAAAATCAGAATCATCTTGACCGGATGGTGCATTTTTTCCTGTATGATTACCGCTTTGAGCGGGTATGGAAAAATCCCGAGGCTGACATTGAAAAGCTGTCCCGATACCGGGCTGTGCTTTCTCCCGATTTCAGCATGTATTTGGAAATGGCACCTGTGATGCAGATGTATAATGTGTTTCGTAACCGCTGGTGCGGTGCTTACTGGGCATCCAAGGGTATACGGGTGATCCCAACCGTCAATTGGGGTGATGAATCCACCTTTGATTTCTGTTTTGACGGCATTGAAAAGGGCAGCGTTGTGGCAGTTTCAACCTACATGGCTTCCGAGCATGATCATCGAAAGGATCAGAAGGAATGGTTCATGGCTGGTTACAATGAGATGCTGCGGCGTATAGAGCCAGAGAGAATCATTTGCTACAACACCCCATTTCCGGAGATGCAGGGAGACATCGTGTATGTGGATTATGAACGCAGCTCCTGGCGGTATATGGACTATGACCAGAAGGCAATGCCCCATGAAGATTTGGACTGCTATAAAATTGGTGGCGCAAATCACACGTTTTGTGATACAATGGACGCATACATGATCGGTAAAGGCGGCGGAAGCGCTTATGGTGGAAAACGGAGACCAAATCCCAATAAGCCGCAAGACCAGCGCTATCTGGGAAATCCCGGAGGAATCAAAAGAACGATAATGAATAACGGTGATGTTTACAAGACAAAAATGGGGCCTGATGGGCGGGCGGAAATGGAACGGCATGAGACAAATCACAACCGTGGAGATAAGCATACGAACCCACATGACCACAGAATTAGCTGGGATAATCCAGATGAACATCCGGTTCCAGGTCCGCCGATCAATTATCCGAATGGTGCACCAGAATTTAAGAACTTCAGCGAGGTGTTTTGCATGAAGGAAATAATTGTTCCATATGGCAGTATGAATTTTGAAACCATCAGTGAATTTAAGCGCAGCATCAACTGGGGTGCTGAGATTGAATTTGGGTGGAATGGGGCTGTGTTTAATATCATCAGATATGGTACCGATGGGAAAATAACAATCTACGCAGCAAATAAACCAGAAACTGAGAAAGTATGTGAGACGGCGGATGAGGCGCTGGAATACATGGTTGGCGATGATAGATTGCGGGACATCATTACCAAGGTTCATGTTGTATCCCGGTCGATTTGAAAAAGATGCCTATGTGAAGTGAAAAAATAGGAAATTTGATGCTCTGAAATCCAAAAAAACGTTGGTATGACAGGGTTTTTCAAAAAGTCCTATAAGAACACCCGTACCAGAGAAGAATGATCCGAACCTGTTCTTGGTGAGAGACAGGTTCGGATTATTTCTGTTTTAGGACTCGAAAGGGCGGCGGCAGCAACGCTGCCGCAACAAACAGTCCGGCGGACTGTTTTAAGATAAGTGGGAAAGTCTCTCCAATTTCAGGCGCATCCCGTAGGGATGTGGATGAAATTGGAATATGTCAACGGTCAGTCTTCTGCAAAGTCTCACGAGCGCGCCAATATGGACTCTACTGGCAGATTTGCCGTTGACTGCAAAGCAGGAAAAGATTCGCCCCGCGGCAGCCCGAAAAGGGCAACCGCGGGGTTCTTTTGCAATCCCAACTCCTTTTCGTGCGTCATCAAACAAGCTCGTCCATGCTGCACCCCAATACCTGCGCTATTTTCTTGACGGTCAGCACGCCGGGTTCTACGTGACCGTTTTCCCAGCGGCTGATATCCTTGACCCGGCATCCGATGGCCTCGGCAAGCTGTCCCTGGGTCATGCCTGCAGCCTGACGGGCAGCCTTTCATTTATCTCCCATTTCTATCCTTCCTTTTTGCAGTTCGACTTTTTGTTCCTTGCTGCGTGGGGTGCTGCTCTCACATTCTCCTGACATTCCTGATAATATGTCATACACCGCATATCTTCAAGAACTTTTTTATGGTACAACCTCCTCCTTCGGCATCAGCGGCGGCATATTACACGCCCGAGTTCTGGCCCCAATGAAGAAATTGCTGTTTTACAGTTCAGATGATTCTTTTTTCTTGAAATGCGTAGCTTTGTGGCATATAATGGAGACAACGCTTTGAAAGGACTGTGGTTCCATGAAAGTCACCCTGCAAAATCTGACGAAAAAGTTCCCCAGCCGCAACAAAAAGCAGCCCGCCGACGTGATCGCCGTGAACGACTTCACCTTTGAGATCCCCGACGGCGTGCTGCTGGGTCTGCTTGGCCCTTCGGGCTGCGGCAAGTCCACCACGCTGAACCTGCTCTCCGGACTGCAGAAGCCTACCTCCGGCCGTATCTTCTTCGGCGACGACGACGTCACCGACCTGCCTGCGGAGAACCGGGGCGTGGGGCTGGTGTTCCAGAATTACGCCCTGTATCCCCATCTGACGGTACGGCAGAATATTACTTTCCCTCTGGAAAACCGGACGGGCAAGGACAAGCTCACCCACCAGCAGATGGCCGACATGGCGCTGGAGGCGGCGAAGCTGGTGCAGATCGAGGAGCTGATGGATCGCAAGCCCAAGGAGCTGTCCGGTGGCCAGCAGCAGCGCGTGGCCATTGCCCGGGCGCTGGTGAAAATGCCGAGAATTCTGCTGCTGGACGAACCCCTTTCCAATCTGGACGCCCGTCTGCGGCTCCAGACCCGGGAGGAGATCCGCCGCATCCAGAAGGCCACCGGCATCACCACCGTATTCGTCACCCACGACCAGGAGGAAGCCATGTCCATCTCCGACCTGATCGTGGTCATGAAGGACGGCGTGGTACAGCAAATCGGCAAGCCTCAGACGGTTTACGATTCTCCCGTGAATCTTTTTGTGGCAAAATTTCTGGGCACGCCGCCCATCAACGTCTTTGACGGTGAGGTGAAGGACGGGCATCTGTACATCGGCGAGGAAGCCGTGCTGGCCGTCCCCGGTGTGGCCAACCAGAGCGTCACCGCCGCCATCCGTCCCGAGGGCTTTACCCTGTCGGAGACCGGCGCGTTGAGCTGCGATCTGTCCCGGGTGGAGGTCATGGGGCGGGATATCAGTGTCGTCTCCACCCATCCCAAGTCCCAGAACGTGACCATCCGCTCCATCATCAGTGCGGAAAACGCCGTCAACACGGCGTCCCAAAAGGTGCGCTTTGACTTAAAGCCCAATAAGGTATTCCTGTTCCACAAGGAAACCGGCGCGCGGATTGATTTCGGCTGATTCGGAGGGAATATGGAAAAGAACAATTGGAAGGGCTGGCTGTATCTGCTTCCCGCCGCCGTATTTCTGGGGCTGTTTCTGGTGTATCCCCTCATCGACGTGCTGACCTATTCCTTTGAGGAAGGGTATAATTTCGCGTCCCAGACCTATTTCGGCACCGGGCTTTACAATTACCGCTACGTCCTGCGGGATCCCTATTTTTTGCAGGCACTGAAAAATACGCTCCTGCTGGTGCTGATTACCGTACCCCTTTCCACTTCTCTGGCCATGCTGATCTCCGTGGGACTCAGCTCCATTCAGAAGCTGCGGGAGCTTTACCAGACCGTTTACTTTCTGCCCTACGTGACCAATACGCTGGCGGTGGGGCTGGTGTTCATGATCTTTTTCAAGCGGACGCCCTACTCCGACGGCCTTGTCAACCTGGTCTTAAGCTGGTTCGGCGCGGGGCCGGTGGACTTCATCGACGGGCCTTACTGGGCGAAGATGTTTGTGCTGTGCTTCTACACCATCTGGGTCGTTCTGCCCTTTAAGATTCTGATCCTCACCGGGGCGCTGGCCTCCGTTGACCAGACCTATTACAACGCCGCCAAGGTGGACGGCACCCCCCGGTGGCGCATTTTTACCAAAATCACCCTGCCCATGATTTCCCCCACCGTGTTCTATCTGGTCATCACGGGCTTCATCGGCGCGTTCAAGGCCTACTCCGACGCCGTCGCCCTGTTCGGTACCAACCTGAACGCCGCCGGGATGAACACCATTGTCGGCTACATCTACGACATGCTCTACGGCGACTCCGGCGGCTACCCCTCCTACGCCTCCGCCGCGGCCATTGTGCTCTTCGCCATCGTGCTGACCATCACCTGCATCAACCTGCTGGTGAGCAGGAAGCACGTCCACTACTAAAAGGAGGCGGTGAATTTGGATTACGAAAAGATCGAGAAAAACGCCCGTCTCCGGGATCGGGTCAGAAAAACAATTACCTATTTCTTTCTGACCGTCTGGGGCATTCTGGTGCTGTTTCCCTTCTACTGGATGGTGCTTTCCTCCGTCAAAAGCTACGGCGCTTACAATTCCGAGTGGGTTCCCAAGCTGTACACCCTGTCTCCCACCCTGCAAAACTACGTCGACGCCTTCACCCAGGTGCCGCTGGGGGGGTACTTTCTCAACACCATCGTCTTCACCGTCGTCACCACCGGCCTGATGCTCATTGTCACGGTGCTGGCGGCCTATGGCTTTGCCCGGCTGAGCTTCAAGGGCAAAGACCTGGTGTTCGCCCTGTTTCTGTCCCTGATGATGATCCCCACGGAGCTGGTGGTCATCACCAACTTCGTCACCATCACCGACCTGAACCTGCGCAACACCTTCACCGGCCTGATTCTGCCCTCCGTAACGTCGGTATTTTACATCTATTTATTGAAGGAAACCTTTTCCCAGGTTCCCGACGAGCTTTACTACGCCGCCAAGGTGGACGGCACCTCCGACCTCAAGTATCTGTTCAAGGTGATGATCCCCATCTGCCGCCCCACCGTCGTCACCATTACCATTCTGAAGGTCATTGAGTGCTGGAACGCCTATGTCTGGCCGCGGCTGATTACCGACGACCAGTCCTATTTTCTGGTGTCCAACGGCATTCAGGAAATCCGGGAAAACGGCTTTGGCCGGGAGAACATCCCCGCCATGATGGCGGCTGTCGTTGCCATTTCCCTGCCGCTGATCGTGCTGTTCCTGATTTTCCGGAAGAAGATCATGGAGGGCGTTTCGAGAGGGGGCGTGAAGGGATGAAAAAGCTGCTTGCCCTCGCCCTTGCCCTTGTGCTGACCCTTGCCTTCACCGGCTGCCACGGTACGCTTTCCTCCGAGGAAGATACCGCCCATTCCGTCTCCTACCCGGTTCCGGACGAATTCGACACCTCCCGGCGCCATGAGATCACCTTCTGGGCGAAAAACGACACCAACATGACCCAGGTGAACATCTACAAGCAGGCCATCGCGGATTTTGAAAAACTGTATCCCAACATCACCGTGAATCTCCGGCTGTACACGGACTACGGCAAAATCTACAACGACGTCATCACCAATATCGCAACCGACACCACCCCCAATGTGTGCATCACCTACCCCGACCACATTGCCACTTATCTCACGGGTGAAGACACGGTGGTTCCTCTGGACGACCTGTTCGCCGACGAAAAATACGGCCTCGGTGGCAGCGAGGTGCGCTTTGACTCCCCCACCCAGGCGGAAATCATCCCTCAGTTTCTGTCGGAATGCGCCATAAACGGCCACTATTACGCCATTCCCTACATGCGCTCCACGGAAGCCTGCTATGTCAACAAGACCTATGTGGAAAAGCTGGGGTATACCCTTCCCGAGGTTCTGACCTGGGACTTTGTCTGGGAGGTGTCCGAAGCCGCCATGGCGAAGGACAGCGCCGGAAATTTCCTGCTCAACGGTCAGAAGGTGCTGATTCCCTTCATTGACAAGTCCACGGACAATATGATGATTCAGATGCTAAGGCAGCGGGGCGCGGGCTACTCCACCGACAGCGGCGAGGTGCAGCTGTTCAACGACACCACGGGAGAAATCCTCACCACCATTGCCGGACATGCCGCCTCCGGGGCGTTCAACACCTTTAAGCTGGCAGGCTATCCCGCCAATTTCCTCAACGCCGGGCAGTGTATTTTCGCCATCGACTCCACCGCCGGCGCGACCTGGATGGGCGCCGACGCCCCCCTCATCGACATTGCCGAGGAAAAGCTGATTCCCTTTGAGCTGGCGGTGCTGCCGGTTCCCCAGTTTGACCCGGAGCAGCCCCGGATGATCTCTCAGGGGCCGTCGGTGTGCGTGTTCAACAAGTCCGACCCCCAGGAGGTGCTGGCGAGCTGGCTGTTTGCCCAGTATCTGCTGACCGACGACGTGCAGATCGCCTATTCCCAGACGGAGGGATACATCCCCGTCACGTCCAAGGCCCAGGAAAGCCCCGCCTATCAGGACTATTTAAGCCGCTGCGGCGAGGATAACGACACCCACTACCGCGCCAAGATCGAGGCCGCCCGGCTGCTGATGCGCTATACGGACTGCACCTTCGTCACCCCCGTATTCAACGGCTCCGCGTCCCTGCGCAACGCCGCCGGACAGCTGATCGAGGACGTGAACAAATCCGTGCGCCGTCACCAGACGGTCAACGCCAAGTACCTTTCGTCTCTTTACAGCGACGTTTCCTCCCTGTACCGCTTAGACCAGATTCAGGTATCCGCCAGCGGCTTAGGGCCGCTGCCCGCCGTTTCCAGGGCGCTGCTGATCGGTCTGCTTCTTTGCTGGGTGGGGATGGGCGTCTATGTTCTCCGGGAAAAGCGGAAAATGCACCGCAAAAAGGATTGATTTCCGCAAATCCTGTAGTATAATGGGGCTGTACCCTGTGGTACGATATATGAAAAAGGAGTTTTGAAACATGAAAAAGCTGATTGCCATGCTTCTGGTTCTGACAATGGTTCTGTCCTTCGCCGCCTGTGCCAAGAAGGATGCCGGAATGAGCCACGCCGATTATATGGCCGCCGCCAACGACACGGAGGTCGTTGTGGAGACCTACGTTCAGGCGCACCAGTCCTGGTGGGAGGGTAAGGTCACCGTTTACTGCCAGAGCCCCGACGGCGCCTATTTCCTGTACAATCTGGCCTGCTCCGAGAAGGACGCCGCCAAGCTGGTTCCCGGCACCAAGATTCGTGTCACCGGCTACAAGAGCGAATGGTCCGGCGAAGTGGAGATCACGGATGGCACCTTTGAATTTGTCAAGGGCGATTCCTACATTGCCGAGCCTCTGGACGTTACCGACCTGCTGGGTACCGACGAACTGATCGACCATCAGAACGAGTTCGTTTCCTTCACCGGCCTGACCGTTGCTCCCAGCACCGACGCCAACGGCAACGAGGCGGCCTTCCTGTACAACTGGGACGGCTCCGGCGAGAAGGGCAACGACCTGTACTTCAACGTCACCGTGAACGGCCAGACCTACACCTTCTGCGTGGAGTCCTACCTGTGCGGCCAGGACACCGAGGTGTATCAGGCTGTTGAAGCACTGCAGATCGGCGACGTGATCAACGCCGAAGGGTTCCTCTACTGGTACGAGGGCGTCAACCCCCACATCACTTCCGTTTCCGCTGCGAACTGAGTTTTTAACCGAGCGGGGAAAGGCGAATGCCTTTCCCCGCATTTTTTCTGGACAAAGATAGTTCTTTATTTTTTCAGGTTCAGTTAAGCAGCATGATGTATACTTGGTCTCATCAAGAGCAAATTCCCATGAAAGAAGGTACACTATGAAAAAAGTCATCCCTTTGCTGCTCGCCGCTCTGCTGCTGGCAGGCTGCGCGTCCACCCCTGCAGCCACAGTGGAAACCACTGCTCCGGTGCAGACCACCGCCGCGACGGAAGCCGCAGCGGAAACCGCACCCGTAGCCGTCGCCGAAGCGCCGGTCTACACCTCCCACTTTGACAGTGAGACGGTCATCACCCTCTCCGACGACGGTCTGACCGTAAACGGCGGCGGGGAGACCGACACAGTCTATACCTCCCACGATATTGTCTATTACGAAGAAAAAACCGCCTACGAAAGCGGCAACCCCTACGGTGCGGGCAGCGAAACCGACATGCACACCACCGAGGAGGCGCAGGCGCACACCGTGGTGAACATCACCGCCCCCGGCGCTTACCGTCTCAGCGGCAAGCTCAGCGCTGGGCAGATTCGCATCGACTTGGGCGAGGACGCCGCGTCCGACCCGGACGCAGTGGTGGAGCTGATTCTGGACGGCGCGGACATCACCTGCACCGTCGCCCCCGCCATTCTTTTTCGGAACGTCTATGAGTGCGACGGTGGCTGGAACACGGAAACCGCCCAGCCCACCGTGGATACCACCGACGCCGGGGCTAATCTGATTCTGGCAGAGAACAGCCGGAGCACCGTCTCCGGCTCCTATGTCGCCAAAATCTACAAGGATGCCGAAGGGGAAAAGAAGCTGTGGAAGCAGGACGGCGCGGTCTACTCCTACATGTCCATGAACGTCTACGGCCCCGGCGCGCTGGGCATCACCGCTGAAAACGAGGGCTTGGACTCCGCGCTGCACCTGACCATCAACGGCGGCGATATCGCCATCCGCTCTCAGGACGATGGCATCAACACCAACGAGGACGGCGTCTCCGTGACCACCGTCAACGGCGGCACCCTGCACATCATCGCGGGTCTCGGCGCGGAGGGCGACGGCATCGACTCCAACGGCTATCTGGTCATCAACGGCGGCACCGTGGTCGCCTCCGCCAACCCGGCCTCCGACGCCGGTCTGGACTCCGACATGGGTTCCTTCATTAACGGCGGTACGGTGGTCGCCCTCGGCTCCACCATGGACTGGGCGGAAAGTGACTCCAATCAGGTCACCATGAACTTGCAATTTTCCCAGTACCAGTCCAGCGGCAGCGCCATTGTGGTCACGAAGGAAGACGGTACGGTGATTTTCGCCTACGACCCCAGCGAGGATGAGGTGCTTGGGGAAAATATGCGGCAGTATATGGGCGCGGTCATCTCCTGCCCCGCCTTTACGCGGGGCGAGACATACCAGCTCTGGCTGGACGGCACCGTCACCGGCACGGAAACCGGCGGCGTGTACACCTCCGTCACCGCCTATTCCGGCGGCACCCAGATGCAGTACACCGGCACCGACGTTGGCATGGGCGGTATGGGCGGCCCGCGCCCCGAGGGCGGAATGCCCGAAGACTCTGACGGCCAGCGCCCCCAGGCCGGAGATTTCACCCCACCCGACGGCGATACCGGCCGGGACGGTCAGCACCCGGAAAAGCCAGACGGTGAGCGTCCCACACTTCCGGAGGGCGAGACCATGCTGGATCGTCAGCCCCCGGAAGGTGGTCAGAATGCCACCGGGGAAGCCAGCACCGGCTTCTACATGAATGACATGGTAAATGCCTTTTCCGGCATAACGGCTGTATAGCCGTCAGGGTTTTTGACAGACTGAAACGGCGTGACCTTGCGGTCACGCCGTTGGTGTATTCAACTTATCCTCTCAGCACAGCTTCGCGCCGGCGGGGATGGCGTCGCTGACCATTACCAGATTCAGCTTCTCCTCGCCCTTCTCCGTGTGGATGGCGGACAGGAGCATTCCGTTACTCTCCTTGCCCATCATCTTCCGGGGAGGCAGGTTGGTGATGGCCACCAGGGTCTTTCCCACCAGTTCTTCGGGCTTATAGTATTTCGCAATGCCGGAGAGGATCTGACGGTCGGTGCCGGTGCCGTCGTCCAGCGTGAAGCACAGCAGCTTGTCGCTCTTCTTCACCGGCTGGCAGTCCTTGACCTTCACTGCCCGCAGGTCGGACTTGCAGAAGGTGTCGAAGTCCACCTTTTCCTCGCTGTAAGGCTCGATCTGAAGCGCCGGGACGGGGGGCTTGTTCAGCTCCTCCAGTGCGGCCAGCTCCTTCTCCACGTCGATTCTGGGGAACAGGGCGGGGCCGGCTACGGTAGCGACGTCGGCGGGCAGAATGCCGAAGCCCGTCAGGCTGTCCCAGTCCGTCCGGGCATCGCCCAGACGGCGGGCGATCTCCGCCGCGGTGTCGGGCATAAAGGGCTTCAGCAGACCGCCGCAGACGCGGATGGTCTCCAGCAGGTTGTACAGCACCTTCGCCAGACGGGGCTTGCTGTCCTCGCTCTTGGCCAGCACCCATGGGGCGTTCTCGTCGATATACTTGTTGGCGCGGGAAATGACCTTGAACACCTCCGCCAGAGCATTCTGGAAGGCGTACTTCTCCATCTGTTCCTCGTACTTATCCCGCAGGGAGGACACCATGGCGATCAGCTCGGCGTCCTTTTCCTCGTCCGCCGTCTGTACCGCGGGCAGGCGCTCGCCGAAGTACTTCTGCGCCATGGCCACCGTCCGGGAGACCAGATTGCCAAGATCGTTGGCAAGGTCTACGTTGATGGTGTTGATCAGCGCTTCGTTGGAGAAATTGCCGTCGGAGCCGAAGGGGAAGGAGCGCAGCAGGAAGAAGCGCAGGGCGTCCACGCCGAAGCGCTCTGCCAGAACGTAGGGGTCCACCACGTTGCCCTTGGACTTGGACATCTTGCCGCCGTCCAGCAGCAGCCAGCCGTGGCCGTAGACCTTCTTCGGCAGGGGCAGGTTCAGGCTCATGAGCATGGCCGGCCAGATGATGGAGTGGAAGCGGACGATCTCCTTGCCCACGAAGTGGACGTCGGCAGGCCAGAAGGCTTCCAGATCGTGGTATTTGTCGTTCTCAAAGCCCAGCGCCGTCATGTAATTGAACAGGGCGTCAATCCAAACATAGACCACATGGCCGGGGTCAAAGTCCACCGGCACGCCCCAAGTAAAGCTGGTGCGGGAGACACACAGGTCTTCGAGACCGGGCTTGATGAAATTGTTGACCATCTCGTTGACCCGGCTGCGGGGCTCCAGAAAATCGGTGTTTTCCAGCAGGTCCTGCACCCGGTCAGCATATTTGGACAGGCGGAAGAAATAGGCTTCCTCCTCCGCGTCCTGCACCTCGCGGCCGCAGTCGGGGCATTTGCCGTCCTTCAGCTGACTCTCCGTCCAGAAGGACTCGCAGGGCTTGCAGTACTTGCCCTTGTAGACGCCCTTGTAGATGTCGCCGTTGTCGTGCATCTTCTTGAAAATTCTCTGGATGGACGCCACGTGGTAGTCGTCGGTGGTGCGGATGAAGCGGTCGTAGGAAATGTTCATCAGCTTCCACAGATCCAGCACGCCCCGCTCACCGGTGACGATGTTGTCCACGAACTGCTGGGGGGTCACGCCTGCGGCCTTGGCCTTGTCCTCGATCTTCTGACCATGCTCGTCGGTTCCGGTGAGGAACATGACGTTATAGCCCTGGAGCCGCTTGAAGCGCGCCATGGTGTCCGTCGCCACTGTGCAGTAGGCGTGGCCGATGTGGAGCTTGGCGGACGGGTAATAGATGGGGGTGGTAATGTAATAATTACCTCTGCATTTTTCGCACATAAAGAATCCTCCTAAATAAAAAAGCACCCCTGGAATCATCCAAGGGCGACAAAAACTGACGCGGTACCACCTTGATTCGCACGGGCATTCTGTCCGTACCTCAAACGCCTGTAACGGGGCGAACCGGAACCGTCTACCTGGGGAGAATCCCCGCTCGACGGCTCAGCTCCGAGACCATGTTCCGCTCCCCTCGCCGCACCCCCTCGCACCTTCCGGGGCTCTCTTTCGCGGGAGAAAAAGCGTACTCTTCTCTTCACAGCTTCTGAAATATACAGCGCCATTATATCCCGGTGCAGGGGGTTTTGTCAACACCCTGCACCGGGAATTTCCGATTTTTGTCGGGAAACGCTGCCCGTTACGACTTTTCTTCCTTTGCCGTCAGCCACATGGCCACCGCGATGGCGCTGACGCCGCCCACCAGCTTTCCCACAATCATTGGGCCGATCATCTCTGGGGCGAAGCCTGCCGTAAATCCCAGATGGTCGCCGAAGACAAAGGCCGCCGAAACCGCGAAGGCAATGTTGACCACCTTGCCCCGCCGGTTCATGTCCCCCACCATGCCGAAGGTGGCAATGGAGTTGGCAAGGCTGGCGATCAGTCCCGCCGCCGCGGCATCGTTGATGCCCAGCCACCGCCCCGCCGCCATCAGCGGCTTTCGCAGCAGTTTCGTGATCACGAACACCAGTGGGAACGCCCCCGCCAGAACGATAGCGATGGTGCCCACCGTTTCAAAGCCCTCCGAAATGGGCGCCATGCCGGGGATGATGACGAATCCCGTCAGCGCCTCCACGATGGCCGCCGCCAGTCCCACGGTCACGACGGCCACCACCAGCTTGCCGAACACCTCGAAGCCCCTGACCATGGCGTTTTCCGCCCGCCACAGTCCCAGGGCGATCAGCGCCGCGATGATGACAATGGGGATCAGGTTGCGCAGCACCATCCCGATGGGGAATCCTGCCGTAAGGCCGCCCGCGAGAACGCCCAGCGGGATGGTGACGATGCCGCAGAGGATTCCCTTCGCCATGACCGGCCTGTCCTTTTCCTCCAGAATCCCCATGGCGACGGGGATTGTGAACACCACGGTCGCCCCCAGCATGGAGCCGGTGAGCACGCCGCCCAGCATGGCCGCCTGATGGCTTGCCGCCAGCTCCACCGCCAGCGCGCCGCCGCCCATGTCGCAGGCGAGGATGGTTCCGGCAAACATGGCGGGATCTGCGCCCAGAAAGGCGAACACCGGCACGATCACCGGTTTGAGCAGGTTTGCCAGCACCGGCGCCAGGCAGACGATCCCCACCATGGCCAGCGCCAGAGAGCCCATGGCCAGGATTCCCTCTTCAAATTCCTTTCCCAGCCCCCAGCGGTTCCCGAAAATCCGGTCGATTGCGCCAGCCACCGCGAAAGCCGCCATAACCGCTATGAGGATCTCATGAAATGACATTGTCCTCTCTCCCTTACTATGGATTGTCCCGAGAACGGCGTTTTGTCTCAGGACTTTGGCACTACTGCTTCTCGTCCACAATCGCCACGACGGCGGCGTCCACCGGGGCGTCCATGCAGTATTTGCTGGCAACCGTCCCCGTGGCGAGCAAGACCTTGTCCCCCGTTCCCGCACCTACCTGGTCAGCGGCTACGATTTTCTCTCCATTGCTCTCCACCACGAGGAAGGTTTGCCCCTGCAGGCACGCCGCCTTCCGCGTCGCCCAGATGGCGCCTACCACTTTTCCTACCTTCATTTCTTCCCCTCCATAATTTCCTTCGCCAGCGGCGTCAGCACCGCGCCGGGGCTTGGCAGTTTCCCCGCCGCCCGAAGCCCGCGGGCTTCCTCCGCCGTGATGAGCTTTTTCCGCCCGCCGTCCGTAAACAGCACGCCCCAGTTTTTCAGCTCCCGCTGGGCGGAAGCAAGGCTTCCGGAAAGCACCCGGTTTTTTGGCGCTTCCGGCAGCCCCGGTGTGTAGAGATAGACCGGCTTTCCCTCCGCCAGCGCGGACAGCACCCGTTCCTCCCGGAACCTGAGCAGCTGGGAAAGGGTCAGCGAGCCGATGACCACCGCGTCATAGGGCGGCTCCGTCACGAAATCATACCCCAGCTCCGCCGCCGGTTCCTTTCCGATCAGCAGCGCCCGGGTCATGGTAAAATCCTCCCAAGGTCGCCCTTCCGGAAGCCGCAGGCGTTGGCCTCGTCGTAATCCAGATGGACGTAGGAGGCAAATTCCGGGCTGACCCGCACCGCCACATCCCCAAAAATCACCGGGCGGCTGGTATACGCCTTCAGCTTCACCGTCTGCTTGTCCCGGACGCCGAAACGGGCGGCGTCCTCCGGGGTCAGGTGGATATGGCGCTTTGCTACGATGACCCCTTGCGGGAGCGTGACCCGGCCGCACTGCCCCACGATCACCGCGCCGGGGCTTCCGGCTACGTCCCCAGACAGCCGCACGGGGGCGCCGATGCCCAGCGTCCGGGCGTCGGTGAGGGAAATCTCCACCTGCGCTTCCTTCCGTTCCGGCCCCAGCACCGCCACATTCCCAAATTCTCCCTTGGGGCCGATGACCGTGACCCGTTCATTCGACAGATACTGCCCCGGCTGGGACAGCGGCCGCTTCGGCGTCAGGGGATGGCCGAACAACACCAGCGCCTGCTGCGCCGTCACGTGCACATGCCGCCCGGAGGCTTCCAGCTCCACAAAAATCCGCCCCGCAATGGCCTCAGCCAGGGCGGAAGGTTCCCAATTTTCCATTCGTTTGCCTCCCTGCGGAAAAATCCGGCTTTACTCTCCCAGTCTCTGCAAAATCTTCTCCGTGAGCAGCTCCACCAGCTCGGCGTTTACCGCCCCGGCTGCCGCGCCGCCCTGCGGAACCATGGGACTTTCTCCCAAATCCCAGGCCACCCGGCGGATATTGATCAAGTCCAACGGAGAGATGTTGTTGGAGGAGCTGCTGCCGCCCACCGCGCCGCAGCCCAGCGTCAGCGCCGGGAACAGCCCCGTGGTCGCGCCGATGCCCCCCAGCGCCGCCGGTGTGTTGACCAGAAACCGGGACACGGGGATTTTGGACGCGAACCGGCGGATGACCGTCTCGTCCGTGGCGTGGATGGCGAAGGTGTGGCCGCTGCCCTCGTGGCGCAGGACCTCCATGCACTTGCTTAAGACGGCGTCCTCACTGTCCATGACGAAGAACGCCAGCACGGGGCATAGCTTTTCCATGGAGTAAGGCCGGGTCGGCCCAGCTTCCTGCTCCCGGGCGACCAGCACTTTTGTGCCACTCGGCACGGAAAATCCCGCCGCCTCCGCCAGCTTCGCCGCGGGCTTTCCCACAATGTCCGGGTTCAGCGTCCCGTTGGGGCGGAACAGCAGCTTCGCAAGAGCGCCCGCCTGGGCGGTATCCATAAAGTAAAAGCCCTGCCGCTCCGCCTCCGAACGCACGGCCTGCTCCATGTCCTTTTCCACAATGATGCTCTGCTCGGAAGCGCAGACGGTGCCATAGTCAAAGGACTTTGACCTGGCAATACAGGCCAGCGCATGGGCGACATCCGCACTGCGGTGGATATAGGCAGGGCCGTTTCCCGCGCCGACACCGATGGCGGGCTTGCCGGAAGAATACGCCGCCTTCACCATGCCGGGGCCGCCGGTAGCGAGAATCAGCCGCACCGGCTCCGCCTTCATCAGCTCCTGACAGCCGTCCAGAGACGGGATGCTCAGACACGCCACCGCGTCGGCGGGCGCGCCCGCCGCCTGCGCCGCTTCCGCTACGATCTGCGCCGCTTTCCGGGTGCAGGCAATGGCCTTGGGGTGGGGAGAAAACACGATGGCGTTGCCCGATTTCAGGGCGATCATGGCCTTGTAGCACACGGTAGACGTCGGGTTGGTGCTGGGAACGATGGCGGCGATGACGCCCACCGGCACGCCGATCTCCCAGAGCTTTTTCTCCGGAACTTCCCGGAGAACCCCCACGGTCCTCATGCCCCGAACCGCTTCCGCCACCCGCTGGGAGGCGAAGAGATTCTTGGCTGTTTTGTCCTCCGCATTGCCGAAGCCCGTCTCCTGAACCGCCATTTCCGCCAGCGCCGACGCCTGTGCCGCAAAGGCCTTGGCCACCGCCTCCACGATGGCGTCCAGTTGGCTCTGGGACAGTTCGGCCAGCTTCCGCTGCGCCGTCTCCGCCCTGCGCGCCAGCTCCCGCGCTTCCTGCCGCGCGGTCAGATCCTTGTCAAATTCCATAGAAACCTCCTTACAGGAATATCCTCTGGCAGCACGATTGAGGATACCCGCTAAAACAGCAGACTTGACCCGTCGCCCGCTTTCTTTGTCAGCCGTCCGTTCTCCACGAAGCCCATCTTTTCCAGCCAGCGCTGGAACTCGGGGATGGCCGTCTTGCCCGTGATCTCCCGCAGCGCCGCCGTCTCCCGGAAGCCTGTGGTCTGATAGTTGAGCATGATGTCGTCGCCGTGGGGAATGCCCATGAAATAGTTGCACCCGGCCATGGTCAGAAGGCTGGCCAGATTCTCAATGTCGTTCTGGTCTGCCTTCATGTGGTTGGTATAGCAGCAATCGCACCCCATGGAAATTCCCGTGAGCTTGCCCATGAAGTGATCTTCCAGCCCCGCCCGGGTCACCTGCCGGGCGTCGTACAGATACTCGGGTCCGATGAAGCCCACCACCGTATTGACCAGAAACGGCGAAAACCGCTTGGCGAAGCCATAGCACCGCGCCTCCATGGTCACCTGGTCGGTGTCGAAATGGGCGTTGGAACTGAGCTCCGAGCCCTGCCCCGTCTCGAAGTACATCACGTTAGGTCCCTCGGCGGTACCCTGCTTCAGAAGCAGCTGCCGGGCTTCCTCCAGCGTCGCGGCGGAGAAGCCGAAGGCCTCGTTGCCCTTCTGGCTGCCCGCGATGGACTGGAAGATCAGGTCACAGGGCGCGCCCGCCTTGACGGCCTTGATCTGTGCCGTCACGTGGGCCAGCACGCAGATCTGCGTCGGTATCTGCCAGTGCTCCTTGATCTCCTGAAACCGCCGCAGCACCTTGCCGACCTGCTCCGGGGAGTCCGTCACCGGGTTCAGGCCGATGACCGCATCCCCCGCGCCGAAGCTCAGTCCCTCCAGAGTGGAGGCCGTGATGCCCTCCGGGTCGTCGGTGGTGTGGTTGGGCTGCAAACGGCACGACAGCGTCCCTGGCAGGCCGATGGTGGTATTACAGTGGGCGGTAACGGTGATCTTGCTTGCGGCATAGATGAGGTCGAGATTGCCCATCAACTTGCACACCGCCGCGATCATCTCCGCCGTCAGCCCCCGGCTGAGCTTGCGGATGTCGCTGCCCGTGGTATTTTCGTCCAGAATCCATTCCCGCAGGTCGGACACCGTCCAGCCCCGGATTTTCTCATAGACGGTCTCGTTCACGTCGTCCTGAATGATCCGGGTGACCTCGTCGCTTTCATAGGGGACGGCGGGGTGTTCCCGGAGATCGGAAAGCGTCAGGGCGGAAAGCACCACCTTGGCCGCCACCCGCTCCTGGGCGGACTCCGCCGCCAGGCCTGCCAGCTGGTCGCCGGTTTTTTCCTCGTTGGCCTTGGCCAGCACCTGCTTGATATCCCGGAATGTGTAGGTTTTTCCCAGCAATGTGGTTTTTAATTTCATGTCGTTCATCCTTTTTGTGGGGTGACCTGCGGATGTCGTCCGTTTCCGCAGGTCACCGTTCTTTTCCCCGGCCGGCGTCCGCGCGCTTCCCAATCATCAGCAGATACAGCATACTGCTCATCCGGTTCATGGCCCGGAGGATATCCACCCGGGTCGGATTTCCCTCCCGGTCGCGGAAGGCCGTTACCGCCGCCAGCTCTGCCTCCCGGGCAGCGCACCGGGCGCGGTTGAGCCGGGCAATGGCCGCCCCGTCCGCCGCCGAGGGCATGAAGTGGGGCTGGCCGTAATAGTCCTGAGGAAAATGGCTGCGCTTGCGCTGCTCCTCCTCCGTCAGGCCGCAGAGTCTGTCCCATTGCAGCGGCTCGTCCAGCACCTCACAGCGGATGATCCGCCGCGCCAGCTCCAGAATCTCCCCCACCGGTGCTTCCAGACCTTTGTCCGTCAGCTGGCAGAGGATCAGCTCCGATTCCAGCGTGTCCAGCTTCCCCCGGAAAATAATTCTGGGGTGATCCTTCACCACCAGAAAATCCCCGTTCAGGTGGGTCATATGCTCCGGCTTTTCCGTCAGAAAGCCGCCGGTGAGAAGGGGAAACTTATCCTGCTTCGCCTGCTCGCCGGGACGGATCTCGATCCGTTCCCGGCTGAGATAGTCCCGGGCGGCGCTGGTGAGCTGATCGCCCTTTCCCAGATAGAAAATGCGCTTGCCCTCCCGGTTTCGGATATTCGCCCGGACGGCTTCTTCGTTATAGAGCATTCCTTACTTCCCGGCGTTCGGGGTCTGGGAAGGACGCCCCTTGGGGAGAATGGAGTCCACCTCCACGTGGGGTCTCGCAATGACGTGGACGGAGATCAGCTCCCCCACCTTCTCCGCTGCCGCCGCACCGGCGTCGGTAGCCGCCTTGACCGCGCCCACGTCGCCGCGCACCATCACGGTGACAAGGCCGCCGCCCACCTGCTCCTTGCCCACCAGCTGCACATTGGCGGACTTGACCATGGCATCCGCCGCCTCAATGGCGCCGACCAGTCCCTTTGTTTCAATCATGCCCAAAGAATTCGTATCCATAGTGTTCCATCCTTTCAAGTTGTGCGGGGACATGTCCCCTCGTGTTTCCGCTTACCGCTCCACCGGCGACGCCGCAATCTCCGCTACCGCGTCGGCGAAGGCCCCGCAGGCGGCGTCGCAGGCGCTCTGCGTCCCGGCAAGTAGCCCGCCGCCGAAGTTCGTCTCGCTGGGCGGAGCATAAAGTTTACATAACGTCACATCCGCCGCTTTCAGCGCCGCGTCCATGGCGTACATGCCCTCCAATGGCGGGGCAATCAGATAGGCCAGCGCCGAGCCTAAGCGCACGCCCGCTTCCTTTGCCAGAAACGAGCCCACGCTGCTGACCGTGTGGGCGAGGTACGGCACCCCCGCCGCGTCCTCAAAGCCCACCCGTTCCAGCTCGGCCAGTGCCGCCTCCATGCCGCTTCGCACCGCGCCGGGGGTCTGCGCCGCCAGAATGCCAATGGCCTCCCCGGCAAAGGGGGTGGTGGCGTTGGCCGCTCCGGCGTAAAAGCTGCGGGCGTATGCCACCTGCACCTGAGCCGCCTTCGTCGCCGCGTCCAGCGCGATGTAGGTGGCGTCGTCGCAGTCCGTGGTCAGCAGCCCCAGAGACGGATACCCTTCCGGCGCGCCCAGCTGACGGCACAGCGCCGGGGCGGCGTTGGCCAGATACCGCACCGCCAGAACCTTCACCGGGATCATGCCCCCGCCTCCAGATGCAGTCCCACGCCGGAGACTTTTTTCTTTAGTATGGTCTCGATCAGCCCTGCGATGTGCGCCCCGGCCTCCACCGCCGGGGTGCCCTGTGCGTGAATGTTGGACACCACCGTCCGGGCGGATTCGGAAACGCCAGTCCTTGGCTGGTAGGTGATATAGGCGGACATGCTCTTGTCCGTCACCAGACCCGGCCGCTCGCCCACCAGCATACACACCAGCTCGCACCCCGTCACGTCGCCGATGGCGTCTCCCGCGCCCACCCGGCAATAGCGGACGAAAATCGGCGTTCCCGGGTCAATGCCCCTGAGCTTCAGGCCGTCCCGGATGGCCGCGAGGCAATCCATGGCGTTGGCGGTGATGGCGGCAGAGGAAAGCCCGTCCCCCACCACGATCTGCACCCGGGGCGTCCCGGGGACGGCGGCACGGATTTTCTGCTGGTTTTCCTCGTCAAAGCACCGGCCCAGATCCGGGCGGGTCAGGTATTCGTCCTTGTCCCGGCATTTCGTTCTGACCTCCACCATGCCGTTTTTGGGGGCGAAATCCTCGCTGACCTGAGAAAATACCGCGTCCTGCGCCGCCGCGTGGTCGGCGCGGAAACGGAGCATGGTCAGGGTCTTGTACCGTGCCCCCGCCCGGCCGCTGCCCAGACGCGCCGGGGTCTTTTCTTTCATTTTCCGGAATTTTTCCTCATTTTCGGCGTGTTCCACCAGATAGAGCTTCCGTAAGTCCAGCGCCGTCACATCCGGGACAAAGTCGCCGTCCCGGTACGGGGTGGGCGCTTTCTCCGGCTGGGGCGCGGTCGGGCGATAGTCGCCGCCCTTCACCGGCGGCTCGTGCTCCATGCCGCTCAATATTTCCGCCACCATGGCGGCCAGTTCCTGTTTGTTCATATGCCTCTCCCCTCTATTTTCCGAGAACCAGAGTCTTTACCACCACCGGTAGGGCTGGCCCCACCGGGGCACCCACGTCCAGATAGCTGCCCTCGCTCACCTTCACCCGGTCGATGCACAGGATTTCCGCGTTGGGGCCGAGACGAAGCGCCAGCGCCTGTCCCAGTGCCTTGGCCATGTCCTGTTCCAGACAGATCAGCGCTTTTCCGCCCGTGCCCGCCGCGATTTCCTCCGCCATCGCCGCCACCTCCCGGTAGCCCGGGGAATTTATCCCCGGGAACGCCAGAATGGCGCTGTCCTCCTGTTTGCCCAGCTCCCGGCGGATGGCCTCCCGGGAAATGTCCGTCAGTGACACCACCGGGACGTTTTTCAGCGGGAACGGGACGTTCTGATGGAACACGGTGCTTCCGGACAGCTGGGCGCTGTGGCAGCCCGCGCCGATGACCGTGGCGCGGATAGTCTCGCTTCCCAGGGTAAATTCCCCTTGGCAGAGACGGCTCTCCCGGATAGTCTGTCCCAGAATCGGCCCAATATCGCCGAATTCCAGCCATGGAAGCTCTTTTTCGATACAGTCCGCCACGCCGCCGGAGAAGGAAATGACCAATTCCTTTTCCCGGCAGGGGTCAAACCGCCCTGCTTCCCGGGTGGTCAGCCGCTCCAGCAGGGGCGTTTCCTCCCGCAGACCCGCCGCCATTTCCAGCGCCTGCGTCAGAATTTCGGCCACGGTTTTCACCTGCCCGGGGCTTGCCTTGTCCCCCGGTTTTAAGTCGCACAATCCGCTCAGCACCGGAGAAACGTAGGTGACGGTGCCGCCGTCGTCAAATTTCAGCAGCCGCCCGCCTACGTTCAGGCAGCCGGTTCTCTCGATTTTCCCGTCGCGGATCAGCGCAAGGTTGCTGGTGCCGCCGCCGATGTCCATGTGCAGCACCGTTTTTCCCGTCCGCTGGGAGTAGTCCACCGCCCCCGCGCCCTTGGCGGCAAGCACGCTTTCCAGATCGGGGCCAGCGGTGGCCACCACGAACTCCCCGGCAAAATCCGACAGAGCGTCCAGCACCGCCCGGGCGTTTTCCTTGCGGCTGGTCTCGCCCGTGATGATGATGGCACCGGTGTCCACACTTTCCCGGCGGATGCCCGCCTTCCGGTATTCCTCCGCCACCAGCTCCCGCAGCGCCCCGGCATCCACGTGGCTCTCGTCCAGCAGGGGCGTAAAATACACCGGACTGCGGTAGCGGATGTCCCGCCGAGCGATCTCCATCTCCGGCACCGCGAAGCCCGATGCTTTGTTTTCCACCGTCAGCTCCGAGAAGATCATCTGGGTGGAAGTGGTTCCCACGTCCAGCCCCACGCTTCGCAGAATGTCAGACACGGCCGGTCACCTCTTCCAGAATCCGCCGCACCAGAAAATCTTCCACTTCCATGGGATTCGTCTTGCAGCAGGGGTCTTCCAGCGCCGCCCTTACGATCTGCTCCGCGCTGCGCCACACCGACCGGGGGTCTACTCCCGCCTGCGCCAGGGTCTCCGGAAGGTTCAGCTCCCGGCGCAGCCGCACAAGGCCGTTTTTCAGGTTCCGCACGGCGATGGTGTCGGCGCTGCCGCCGATCCCCGCGGCTCTTGCCAGCTCGGCGTATTTCTTCGCCGCCACATGGGCGTTGCAGGTGATCACCGAGGGCAGCAGAATGGCGTTCAGCCGCCCATGGGGAACGTGGAACAGCCCGCCCAGACTATGCGCCATGGCGTGGCACAGCCCCAGCCCCGCCTGGGTGAAGGCAATGCCCGCCATGGTCGCCGCCTGATGCACCTTCAGCCGCACGTCCTTCCGCCCCGCATAGGAGGCCGGGAGGGCGGCAAAGGCGCTGCTGAACGCCTCCCGGGCATACAAATCCGTCATGGCCCCCGCGTTTTTCGCCGCGTAGGCTTCCACCGCGTGGCTCAGGGCGTCGAACCCCGTCTCGGCGATCAGTCCCTTGGGCAGCTCCTGCAAAAGGTCGCTGTCCAGAATCGCCGCGTCAGGGCGCAGGCGCTTGTCCACCAACGGGTGCTTGACCTTGTTGTGGGTCAGGATGGCAAAATCCGTCACCTCCGAGCCGGAGCCGGAGGTTGTGGGGATGGCGACCAGCTTGTAATTTCCCTTTGCGAAGTAGGCCATGGCCTTGGCGCAGTCCATGGCGCTGCCCCCGCCCAGCGCTACCAGCAGATCGGGGGCGAATTCCTTCAGCCGCGCCGTCCCCTCCGCCGCCAGCTCCACCGAGGGGTCGGGCTGCACCTTATCAAAATACTCCACCTGAGCGCACTTTGCCGTCTGGGCGATCCGCTGCGCCGTGCCGTTTTTCATGAAAAACGGGTCCGTCACCAGCATCAGCCGCTGGCCGCCCATCCCCGCCAGCGCCGAAACCGCACCGGGGCCGGAATAGATCGTGGTCTTACACTGAAACTCCTCCATAAATATGCACCGCCTTTTCAGCGCTAGTATTTCCCATGGAACGAAAAACATGTATTGCCAAAAATAAAAAAAGAGATAGTCAAATCAAAACAAATGTGTTATGATAAGGAGACGAGGTGAATGTTATGGAGCAAACCGATGAAACCGTGCAGCCCAAGGAAGAAGGCTATGTCCCCCGCCCGAAGTGGCAGCTGTGGGCAGCCCGGGTCGGGCTTGTGCTTTTTCTTCTGCTGGTGATCGCACAGATCATCAACCTTGCCGGAGGACGGTTCTGATGAAGATTCTGGGAATCGATCCCGGCTACGGCATTACGGGCTTCGGCCTGATCGACGCCCAGCGTGGGCAGTACCGTCTGCTGGGCTGCGGCGCCATCACCACGCCCCCCAATACGGATTTTCCATGGCGGCTTGAGGTTATTTACAACGACATGACCCAGCTGCTGCAAACGGCGCAGCCGGAGGCGGTGGCCATCGAGGAGCTGTTCTTCGGCCAGAACGTCACCACGGGTATCAATGTCGCCCAGAGCCGGGGGGTCATTCTGCTGGCCATCCATCAGGCGGGGCTGCCTATTTTTGAATACAAGCCCATGCAGGTCAAGCAGGCCGTGGTAGGCTACGGCAATGCCAGCAAGCATCAGGTGCAGGACATGACCAGGCGTCTGCTGCACCTGCAGGCCATGCCCAAGCCCGACGACGCCGCCGACGCCATCGCCATTGCCCTGTGCCACGCCCGTTCGGCAACCTCCCTGCTTGCCCGGGCGGAGAAGCAGGCGGAAAGGTAAATCGGAATTTATATATAAAGGAGAATATTGATGAAACTGTTTTTATGTTCGCACTTTTCAAGTGTAGGAAGTCTGATAAAGGAAGAAATTGAAA